>OLOQ01000750.1_pt1 | contig 34492 bp, 35 predicted proteins | sample 1673101 | NCBI WGS metagenome assembly OLOQ01 (sample SAMEA3136754, study PRJEB25190) | human gut metagenome | biome: human gut; feature: human-associated habitat; material: faeces | place: Austria | collected 2013 | reverse complement strand
CCCAGGCGGATTTGGAGGAGAGCATCGAGGTGGTCATCGCCGGCTACCAGAAGAAGAACGCCATCCTCACCGACAAGGAAAAACTTATCGTCTCCTACCACGAGACGGGCCACGCCTTGGTGGCGGCGCTGCAGACTCACTCGGCGCCGGTGCAGAAAATCACCATTGTGCCCCGCACCAGCGGCGCGCTGGGCTACACCATGCAGGTGGACGAAGGCAACCATTACCTGATGAGCCAGGAGGAGCTGGAAAACAAGATTGCCACCCTCACCGGCGGCCGGGCTGCCGAGGAGCTGGTGTTCCACTCCGCTTCCACGGGAGCTTCCAACGACATTGAGCAGGCCACCAAGCTGGCCCGTGCCATGATCACCCGCTACGGCATGAGCGAGGACTTTGACATGGTGGCCCTGGAAACGGTGAGCAACCAGTACCTGGGCGGGGATGCTTCCTTGGCTTGCTCTACGGAGACCCAGACAAAGATCGACCAGCAGGTGGTGGAACTGGTGAAAGGCCAACACCAGAAGGCCATCAAGCTTTTACAGGACAACCGGCGCAAGCTGGATGAGATTTCCAAGTACCTGTACGAGAAGGAGACTATCACCGGCGACGAGTTTATGAAGCTTTTAAACGCGTAAGGAGGACAGAAAAAGATAGAGTATGTGAACTGCAGTTGTGGACGTGGGCGGCGGCCTGCGGGGTGTTTACGCCACCGGCGTGCTGGACCGCTGCCTGGAGGAGGGCGTGCGCTTTGACGCCGGCGTTGGCGTCTCTGCGGGAAGCGCCAACATCGCCTCCTACCTGGCCGGGCAAAAGGGGCGGAACTACCAGTTTTACGCGGAGTATTCCAGCCCCAAGGAGTACATGGGCGTGGCACAGCGCTATGGGAAAGCGGGGCGTGTGGATTCGATGCTGTCTCTACACTTGTTCCCCCTCTATCTCCGACAGCCGCAGCAAGTTTTGCACGTAGGAGAGAATCACCTCCGGCTCCTCCTGGCACCGGTTTTGCAGCCACTGCTGGATAAGGGCGAGAAAGCCTGCCCGGAAAAAGGCGAAGTAATAGGCAATGGCCTCCTCCTCTACGGAGAGCCCCCGCAGCAAGGGCCGCACATACCACTCCAAAAGCTTGCCGAAAGCCCAGTCCAGGCGGTGCTGGGCCGTGCTTTGGCCGAGGTAGACCCGGTAGAAATCCCGGTTGTCCCGGATGTGCTCCAAAATGGGCAGCAGGTGCCCGGGGGAGAAGGGGTGTTGCCCGTCGTAGTTGGTCCCGCGGAAACGGCCTATCAGGTTCGCGCCGATCTCTTGCTCCATCTCCTCCATCAGGTCCCCAATGCTGTCGTAGTGGCTGTAAAAGGTGGAGCGGTTCACCCCGGCCTCCTGGCAGAGCCTGCTCACCGTCACATCTACAATATCCCTGCGTGCCAGCAAGCGCAGCAGCGCTTCCTTCAGCCGTTCCCGCGTTTTCCGGGAGCGGCTGTTGTTTTTGGTGTTCATGGCATAGCCTCCCATTATCCCAACACATATCGGCTTTTTGCTGTGTACTTTGCGCTTCTCTATCTAGTATACTGGAGACAGTTCCAAGCAACAAGTGTTGTTTCTCTGCGGGAGGCGTATTTCTGTGAAAAAATTTTCCCTGCCTGGCACCTTGTGCAAAAACGAAACAGTGGGCAAAGGGGAGCGGTTCCTAGGGTACCTGGTGGGCCCCTTGGGGTTTGGTTTCCTCTCCATTATGGTCAACAGCTACCTCAATGTGTACTATACCGACGTCTGCGGCCTGGGCCGCCTGTGGGGCGGCAGCTTTATGAGCGTGTATCCCATTTTGGTCAAGGGCCTGGACGTGCTCACCTACCTGGCTGCCGGCTGGCTGGTGGACCGCACTGTGACAACCCAGGGCAAGGCCCGGCCCTATTTGCTGCTCAGCGGGGCGCTGCTGCCTGTCAGCGCGCTGCTCTTGTTTTTGGTGCCCCAGGGCAACGATTTCCTCACCGCTGCAGCCGTGCTGTGCAGCAACCTGTTCTTCTTCGCCGTGGTGGCCACCTTGTACGGCACCGCCAACACGCTGATGGTCCCCCTGTCCTCCACCGACCCCCGGGAGCGCAGCCAGCTGGCCGTCACCGTCAACGCCCAAGGGCTGCTTACCGGCACCACCGTGGCGGTGGTGTTCCCCGCGGTGATTCTGCCCGCCATCGGCGTGGACCAAGGCCGCTGGATAACCGTCATGGTGTGCACCGCCGTGGTGGCCGTGCCCCTGCTGGCCCTCCAGTACCTTTTCACCCGGGAGCGCGTTACCGAGCAGGAGCAAGCCGCGGGGGAGAGGCGCCCCAAGCTATCCCTGGCCCGGCAGCTGCGCTGCTGCGCCGAAAGCCGACCCTGGCTGCTGCTGATGGCCTATTTCCTGCTGCTGGGGCTGGTGAATGCCCTCTCCAGTTCCGCCGTGTTCTACTATTGCAGCTGGGTGCTGGGCAGCTATAACGATGGGATTACCCAGGTGCTGTTTTACGCCATAGGCAACCTGCCCATGGGCATCGGCGTCTTCCTCTGCAACCCCCTGTGCAAGCGGCTGGGCCGTACCCGGGCCATGGTGGGAGGCCTGCTCCTCTCCTGCGGGGGGCTGGGGGTGTGCCTGGTCTTTCCCACTTCACTGCCGGCGGTTTTGGCAGGCCAGTTTATCAAGGCCTTTGGGACTATCCCCTCCACGTACCTGGCCAGTGTCCTTCTCAGCGAGGCCCTGGACGATGTCCACGCCAAAAGCGGCGTCCGCTGCGACGGCTTCACCTCCTCCCTGTATAACTCCATGCTGACCATCACCAACGGCTTGGCGGTGAGCCTGCTCAATGGGGGCATGGCGCTGTTCGGCTACTTGGCACCAGCCGCGGGAGCCATCCCCACCCAGCCCCAGGCCGTGCGGGGGTTCTTCACCTTCTGCCAGCTGGGAGTTCCCCTGTTAGCCTATCCCGTTTTGGCAGCCTTGCTCTACGGCATGGGGAAGAGCCAAGGCTCTGTTAAGGCGGCGGCGAAGGAGGCGGCGTAGATGGTCATGTGTCCTTTGTAAGATGAAAACGTGTCTACAGGTGTGACATTGGAGCACTTCTCGAATTTTTTGTACACCCGGTACTGGTCGAGCTTCGGCCCGGTGAACAGGTCGTACAGGTCGTCGGTGAAGGCGTTGCCCACCTTGCTTTCCATGCGGCGGCAGGCGTACACCGCCCCGTCGGAGAGGATGGTCAGATGGCAGTTGCCGCAGTTGCAGCCCTCGTAGACGTATTCATTTTCGGGGTAAGCTTTGGGGTCGAACAGCCCCTTCTCGTAGAGGAACAGCGTCCACAGGTGGTCTTTCAGGTTGAAGGTGGTCCCGCAGCCCTGGGCCCTGTACTTCTGGAATTTCTCCCAGCACTGCTCCATCATGTCCCGGTATTCCGCCGGGGAGCAGCACACGTCCTTGTCCTCCTGGGAGGGGCAGTACCGGGCAAAGGCGAAGATGTCCGCCTTGTTTTGTACCACCTCGTCCACCAGGGCGGGGATGTCCCGATAGTTCCACCGGGATACGGTGGTCATAATGGCCACGTCAATGCCGGCGCCCCGCAGCAGGGGGATGGCCGCCATGGTGGCGTCGTAGGAGCCGGGCTGCTGGCGGATGCCGTCGTGGGTCTCCCGCAGACCGTCCAGGGAGAGCTGGTACTTCCGGCAGCCGTAATCCTTCAACCGGCGGCAAACATCCGCCGTGAGGTGGAAAGGGTTGCCCATCAGCGCGAAGGGGATGTTGGAAAGCTTTAACAGCTTCATCAGCGCCCAAAACTGGGGGTGGAGGATGGGGTCGCCCCCGGTGATATACAAATAGGGCAGCCGCCCGGCCTTTTGGCAGAAGGTTTTGCAGTTTTCAATCACGGTGACCATGTCCTCCAAAGCCATCTCCTGGAACTTGGCGTGGCTGCCCAGCGCGTAAATATAGCAGTGCCTGCACCGCTGGTCGCAGGCCTCGGTGATATGCCATTGAAAGGCGAAATACTCCATGTGTGTGCCTCACTTTCCTGGGATAGAAGTGGTCCCTGAGAGCGGGCAGCCCTCAGGGACCGGGGGAATCAGAGCTTACTTATCCCCAGCGCCGCAAGCCGTGCCGCAGGCGGCGGGCTTTTCCTGGGGCTGCTTGTCCCCAGCGCCGCAAGCTGTGCCGCAGGCGGCGGGCTGTTCCTGGGGCTGTTTGTCCCCAGCGCCGCAGGCGGTGGGCTTTTCCTGGGGCTGCTTATCCCCAGCGCCACAGGCTGTGCCGCAGGCGGCGGGCTGCTCCTGAGGCTGCTTGTCCCCAGCGCCGCAGGCTGTGCCACAGGCGGCGGCAGCCGCTTTCTCGCGGGCTTCTTTGCGGAACAGGTTCTTCAATGCCATAGAAGTTCCTCCTTGCATTTTTTCCAGGGGAGGAGCCCTTGGGCTTGACTTCCCCTGGCTACGCGTTTATACTAAACCCATAGGGCCCAACTGTAAAGTAGGCACAAAATTGTGCGGTAGTTACCAAATGGTAACTATTGGGCCGCAATGGGAAAAGGAGGCTGCGGGATGGCGGCAAAAGTAGATGCGAAATCCCTCCCGGCCTGCCCGGTGGAGACCACCCTCACCATGATAGGCGACAAGTGGAAGGTGCTCATCCTGCGGGACTTGATGCCCGGCACCAAGCGCTTTGGGGAGCTGAAAAAATCCATAGGCAGCGTGTCCCAAAAGGTGCTCACCGCCCAGCTGCGGGATATGGAGCAAAACGGCCTGGTCCACCGGGAGGTCTTTGCCGAGGTGCCGCCCCGGGTGGAGTACTCCCTCACGGAGCTGGGCAGAAGCCTAAAGCCCATTTTAGACGCCATGTGGAACTGGGGCGAGGAGTTCAAAGCAAGGAACGCATGAGCCTGTGCACCTGGTTGCATTGTGTCAATGATTTGGGCTTCTCAAGCCAAAACACAGCAAGACGTTCCTCCCAGGCAAATCCCTGGAGGGAATACTCTTGCCGCTTCCCGCTGTCTACGCTGTACGCCGGAAAGCCGCGTACCCTCACCCACGAAAAGCGCGCGGCTTTCCTGGGGAAATGGCCGCCGGCAGGGGAGACGCAGCCCCTGGTGCGCCCGGCTTCATGAAACCGGATATCCACAGAATCGGAGAGAGGAGCAGTGCGATGAAATTTGTATGTCCTGTGTGCGGCTACGTCTTTGACGAGGCCCAAGAGAAGGCAGCCTTTTCCAGCCTGCCGGAGACCTGGCAGTGTCCCATCTGCAAGGCTGCCAAAAGCCTGTTTACCCCCCAAGAAGGGGAGGCGCCCACCATTAGCGGGGAGCCGGCCCAGGCAGAGGAGTTGCGCCCCCTGACCCCCGGGGAGTTGGCGGCAGTTTTTTCCAATTTGGCCCGGGGGTGCGAGAAACAGTATCACCCCGAAGAAGAGGCCTGTTTCCAGGAGCTGGCGGCGTACTTTGCCGGTTTGGCGCCCCAAGAGCCGGACGCTTCCGTAGCTCAGCTGCTTGCCCTTTTCCAGGAGGACTTGGCCCAGGGCTATCCCGCTTACCAGGCAGCCGCCCAGGCGGCAGGGGACCGTGGCAGCCAGCGGGTGCGCGTGTGGGGAGAGAAAGTGACCACCATGGTCCGCTCCCTGCTGGAGCAGTATCTGCGCCAGGGGGAGGACTTCCTCAAGAACACTCAGGTGTGGGTGTGCACGGTGTGCGGCTTTGTCTACGTGGGGGACGTTCCGCCGGAGTTCTGCCCGGTGTGCAAGGTGCCCGCCTGGAAGTTTGAAAAAGTGGAAGGGAGGAAGGCCCCATGAAAAAGCTGGCTGTGCGGAATTTGCGCCTGTGTACCAAGGATTGCCTGTGCCTGTATGTCTGCCCGGTGGGCGCAACGGATACGGAGAACAGCGTCATCGATGTGACGAAGTGTATTGGCTGCGGCGTTTGCGCCGGGGCGTGTCCCAGCGGGGCCATATCCATGGTGCCGGTGGAGTACCCTCCCCAGCAGAAGAAGGAGCTGTCTGTGTTGGCGCAGGCCCAAGCCCTCACGGGAAACAAGGCCCGGGAGGAGCAAATGGCAAGGCAGCTGGCTCAAGTTGTCCAGGCGCCGGGGCTGTACCGGCTGCTCAAGGCGGTGGAGCGCTCGGCCCGGCTGGTGCAGGAGGACTTGCACCGGGAGTCCGGCTATATGCTGCCCCAAAGCAAGAAAGCCCATGACCTGTTGAAGCGGCTGCTGGAAAACCCACCCACTCCGGAGTTCCCCAGGGAGGCGGCCCAGGCCCTGTTGGAGAAACTCCCCCAGAACGAGGCGTAGCCCTAGGATGGGGGAGAGGAGGGTCTCGAATCCTTCCAACTAAATCCCCTCCAAAATGGCGGCCTCCTCCCCAAGGCGAGAAGCAATAACATACAGATATAAAAAAGGCACTCCCATGGCAGCCTCCAATAAGACAGTATGAGAACATTACTGACACAGGGTAGCTGCCGTTCAGGGTGCGACAAGAAAAATTGGCGTTACTTGGTTTTTGCAACCAGGTATCGCCTTTTTCTATCTATCGACAAAAAGCTGTCAACTTTTTTATACCACACCATTGCCCTCGCTCCTGCCTATATTTCACACCTTCATGAAAAGTAAAAGAAGAACTTCGGATTCTCCAAAGAGTTTCCGAAGTTCTTCTTTTGTTTTATCAGCTCAGGACTTCCCGGAGGAATGTAAGTGTTTGAACGCATCGTGGTCTTTTGGAAAGGCAATGACATTGTCCACCTCTTTGGGGGATTCCTCCGGTTTGGAGCGCAGGACAAGGGCCCGGATCAGCAGCACTGCCAGCAGCCCCGTCGAGAACCCGGCGAAATCCAGCCACACGTCCTGGAGCTGGGAGCCCCGGCCCGTAAAGATTTGGATGGTTTCATCGATGGCAGCCGCAAAAAAGCCTCCCGCCCACACGTGGAAGAAGGGGTGCAGCTTCACGGTCCGGGCCGTGGCCAGCAGCCCGCAGGACAGCCCGCCCAGGCAGGCAAATTCGGTAAAGTGGGCCATCTTCCGCACAATGTGCACCAGCTGTTCTTGGTTGGGGAACAAGTCCCGGATGAATCCGGGCAAAAAGCCCAGCACCCCCACGCTGAGGTCGTGGGAGTCGGAACGGCTCACCAGGGAGTTCCCCCAGATAAAGGCCAGGTTGCACACCAGCAAAAGGCTTAACACAGTCAGTAAGATTTTCCGCTTTCCAGTCATAGATATCCCTTCTCCTGTTGAACTTCGCAATCCGTGTATCCGTATAATGAAGCATTATACCACATCTATGGGGGGAGGATACAAGAAATATCTGAAAAAAGAAAACTCTCCTGGGGGCCGATCCCAGGAGAGCCTTTGTATAGATGGGCACTTTCACGATACAATAGTACTCATCTCATTTTTAAGGAGGCCATCTTATATGGAACAACACACCATTTCGAACCACCAAATTGCATCCTTTGCCGGGAAACTCCAGGAAGACGAGCGTTCCCCCGCCACCATTGAAAATTACTTGCGCCATATCCGGGCTTTCGCAGCTTGGGCCGGGGAGCAGGCCGTCACCAAAGAGCTGGTTGCCTCTTGGAAAGAGCACTTAACCGGCAAAGACTACCGCCCCGGCACGGTCAACACCATGCTGGTGTCGCTCAACCGGTTCCTGGGCTTTTTGGGGTGGCACGACTGCGTCGTGAAGACCCTGCGCATCCAGCGGCGGCTGTTCCGGGAGGACAGCAAAGAGCTGACCCGAGAGGAGTACGAGCGCCTGGTTTCCACCGCACAGGCCAGTGGCCGGGAGCGGCTGGTGCTTCTGTTGGAAACCATCTGTTCCACCGGCATGCGCGTCTCAGAGGTCAAGTATATCACCGTAGAGGCCCTCCATCTTGGAAAAGCGGAAATCTCCCTGAAGGGCAAGATACGCACCATCCTGCTGCCCAACAAGCTGTGCCGGAAGCTGCTGAAGTATGCCAAAAAACAAAAGACCGTCTCCGGCGAGGTGTTCCTCACCAGAAACGGCACAGGGCTTTCCAGAAAACAAATTTGGGCGGAGATGAAGTCCCTTTGCGAAAAGGCTAAGGTGGCGGCCAGCAAAGTGTTCCCCCACAACCTGCGGCACCTGTTTGCCCGCACGTTCTACAAAGTCTGCCGGGACGTGGCCCGGCTGGCGGATGTTCTGGGCCACTCCAGCGTGGAAACCACCCGCATCTACCTGATTTCCACCGGGGCGGAACACGCCCACACCTTGGAGCGATTACGGCTTATCCTTTAAGGACTAAATGATAAAAATGTCAACACCGGAGGAAAAGGAATTCGTTTGACCTCTCTAACCATTTCTTGCCAAAACACGTTTTCCGGCAGCGGGCCGGCTTCCAATATTTAGAAAGAGAACATATCGAAAAAGAAATATAGACTCTCGAAAGCGCAAAAAGGATGACGCATGCCAAATTTTATGAGGAATTCTGCGATTTTTACTTGAATTGCCTGCGGACCTGTGCTAGAATAAATTTAAGCTAGTTCGAAAAGATGAGGTTCCATATAAATTTCTGGACATTTTTATCATAATGACTGGTAAAGCAGAGGTGAGATTGTGGCGAATGCTCAAAGGCGGGAATCCTCCTATTATGTGTTAGCGCGGAGCGATATCGACTTGTACCTACAAGATGTGGCGTCCCGCGGATGCAAGCAGGGCACGTTGGAGAATTATCGCCGCAGTTTGTTAAACTTCTTCGATTGGCTTCCCGAAGGGAAGCGGGTCAGCCGTGAGAAGGTCTATGAATACCAAGAGTATTTAATAGGAAAATACACTTCCAGAACGGTCAACATGAAGATGACCGCCATCAATGGGATTTTAGGCTTTTTAGACTTGCGTGAATACCAGTCCACCGTCAAGGCGAGTGTGGACGATACGGCCATCCAGCCGGAGCTTTCCCGGAACGAGTACCTGCGCATGTTGTCCGCGGCCAAAGCCATCGGTGACGAGAGGCTGTATCTCATTATTAAATTGTTTGGCACAACGGGCATCGCCGTGCAGGAGTTTGACAAAGTCACCGTAGAGGCGGTCCGTTCGGGCACAATCGTTACCTTCCCCAACCGGAACCGGTTGGCCCTGCGGATTCCCGCCTGCGTGCAAAGCGAGCTTTTAGAGTACGCCAAGGAAAAAGGGGTAAAATCGGGCCCCATTTTCCTCACGAGGGAGGGCAGGCCCTTGGGGCGGACCACCTTGTCCAACATGGTCCCCCACATTGCCCGGTATGCCAAGGTGGAGGAGAATAAATGTACGCCGCGGTGTTTGCAGAAACTTTACGCCGAAACCTGGGACACCATCAAAAGCAACGTCAATGTCATGCTGCAGATGACCTATGACAAGCTGCTGGAGCAGGAGCAAGTGATATACGGCTGGCAAGACGTCCAGCTCCGCGCCTGACCCGAGGCTTGTCAAAATGCGAAAAATGTCTACTAAACTGATGTGCGCTTTTTTAATTGATCATGGTGAAAGCCAAATTATCTTCTAGTATTGGCAGCCATAAGGGCTTGCTGTCTGTACACAGCGGGCAGCAGGCCTGTTTTTTTACTGGGAAGAACGGTCTTTTCTTTCTGTTTAGGACATTTTTCGCATTTGGTCCACAAACGGAAAATGGGAAAATGGTATGGGAAAACCTGCGATAGGGCAGGCCATTGCTTACGAAATAGGAACCATAGGAATGGAGAGAGTATCCGGTGGATAAGACGCAGAATCCAAACAACAACGAGATGGTCATCGACCTGGTGCAGCTTGCCAAAGCGCTGTGGCACCGGGCCTGGGCCATTGTTCTAGCCATGGTGATTTTCGGCGGGGCGGCTTTTGGCTACGCCCGGTTTCTCATCACCCCCTTGTACCAGGCCAGCGCCATGATGTATGTGAACAACAGCTCCATCAACGTGGGCAGCACCCAAGTGGACTTAAGCGACCTGAGCGCCGCCCAAAGCTTGGTGGAAACCTATATTGTCATCTTGAAGACCCGGGGCACTTTGGAACAGGTCATCGAGCAGGAGAACCTCTCTTACGATTACGAGACCCTCTCCGACATGATCGAAGCGGGGGCTGTAAACTCCACCGAGGTGTTCGAAATCCAGGTCACCAGCGCCGACCCGGAAGAGGCGGAGCGCATCGCCAACTGCATCGCCGAGCTGCTGCCGGGGCGCATCTCGGAAATTGTGGAGGGCAGCTCAGTGAAGATTGTGGATTACGCCATTTTGCCCAGCCAAAAATCTTCCCCCAGCATCTCCCGATACACACTGCTTGGGCTGCTGCTGGGCGCGGTGGTCAGCTGCGGTGTCATCGTGCTGATGGAGCTCTTTGACGAGCAAATCCGGGACGAGGACTACGTCCGGGAAACCTTCGATTTGCCCCTGCTGGCAGCTGTCCCGGACCTCACCGGGAAGGGCGCCGGCGATTCCTATTACAAAACCACCTCCGGAAAGGAGGCGCAGTCTTAAATGTTTGGAAAGAACAAGAAAGGGAATGTTTCCGATTCGGAATACGGCGCCATGCTGGGCGGCCACCTGAACTTCGCCGCCTCCGAAGCCTACAAGCTGCTGCGCACCAATTTGATGTATTCCCTCACCGGGGAGGAAAAGGACGAGTGCCGCGTGGTGGGCGTCACCAGTTCTGTCCGTGGCGAGGGGAAATCCACCACCACCTTAAATTTAGCGTACTCCATCGCCGAGGCGGGCCAGTTCGTCTTGGTGCTCGAATGCGATATGCGTCTGCCCACCTTGGCAAAGCGCCTGGGGATAGATGGCTCCAAGGGCATTTCCAATCTGCTGGCTGGGTTGTGCAACGGCTCGGAAGTGATAAAGCGCACCGACCTCCACCAGAACCTGTATGTGCTCCCGGCGGGGGAGATCCCCCCCAACCCTTCGGAGCTGCTGGGTTCCGAGCGGATGAAGGTCAGCTTGGACGTGCTGCGCAAAGACTTTGACTACATCCTGCTGGATTTGCCCCCGGTCAATGCCGTGTCCGACCCCCTGATAGCCTCCAAGCTGACAGACGGCATGATCCTGGTGGTGCGGCAGAACTACAGCAACAAGCGTTCCTTGGCGGAAGCGGTGCGGCAGCTGCGGTTTGTGGATGCCAAAATCCTGGGCTTTGTTATGACCGGCTCCGATTCCGGCGCCAAGGGCAGCAAGAAGTACTATAAGAAGTACTACAAACAATACGGGTATGGCTACGGCTATGGCCAACAGAAAGAGAAATCCGGTTCATGATTGATATACATACCCACGTGCTCCCCGGCCTGGATGACGGCAGCGGCTCGCTGGAGGAAAGCCTGTGGCTGGGACACGCCCTGGCCCGGCAGGGAGTCAAGCTCTTTGCGGCCACGCCTCACTTCTACGCCACCCAGGAGAGCCCCCAGGACTTCCTCTGGCGGCGGGAGCGTGCAGAGCGTCAGCTGTTTCTTCACTGGCCCCAAGAGTTCCCTCCCTTCCTCATGGGGGCGGAGGTGCGCTTCTTCGACGGCATGAGCCGCACCCAGGAGCTGCCCCTGCTCACGCTGGAAGGCACCAACCTGCTCCTGCTGGAGATGCCCTTTTCCCCTTGGAGTTCGCGCATGGTGGAGGAGGTGCTGGAAATCCAAGAGCGCCGGGGCCTGCAGGTGCTCCTGGCCCACGTGGAGCGGTACCTGCCCTACCAGGAGCCCAAGGTGTGGGAGAAGCTCCGCCAGGGGAAGGTTTGGATGCAGTGCAACGCCAGCTTTTTCCTCCACTGGAGGACGAAACCCAAGGCGCTGCGGATGCTTCGGAAAGGAGAAATCCACATGCTTGGTTCCGATTGCCACAATAAGACCACAAGGCCGCCCCGTTTGGGCGAGGCGGCAGAAGTGATAGAAAAATCCCTGGGGCAGGGGACATGGCGGGCATTTAACCGCCGTGCCCTGGCCCTGCTGAAATCCGTGAGCCGCCCATGAAGAAACGCGGTTTGGCCATTCTCATCGCCGCGCTGGGGGTGCTATGCGTGGTGTGCGGTGCGCTGCTGCTGCAGGGGAATCCCACCCCGGTGACCGCAGAGCCCTCGCCCAGTTCCACCGTGGAAGCCACGACCAGCCCCGCGCCGGCGAAAACGCCGGAGCCTGTCCGCTCCCAGCCGGAAACGGAGGATCCCTATGTCAGCCCCATCGATTTTGCCTCCCTCCAAGCGCAAAACCCGGACATTTACGGCTGGCTGCGTATCCAGGGCACGGAGTTTGACTTCCCTCTGGTGCAGCGCCAAGGGGACGACAGCTTCTACCTGACCCACGACAGCGACGGCAACGAAAGTTCCGCCGGGGCTATCTTCACAGAGAGCGCCTACAACTCCACCACCATGGAAGACCCGGTCACCGTGGCTTACGGCCATCAGATGCACGCGGGTACCATGTTCGGCAAGCTCCAGGAGACCTACTCCCAGGAGAACGCCCTGGAGGACTACGGCGAGGTGATTGTCTACTTGCCGGAGAAGGAGCTTCACTACCAGGTGTTTGCCGCCGTGCCCTACGACAACCGGCACATCCTCTACAACTACGACTGCACCGACAGCCGCCGGTTCAACGCCTTTTTAAACAGCATTTACGAAGTCCGGGAGATCGGAGCCCAGTTTAATAGCGGCGTCACTGTCTCCACCGGCGACAAAGTGCTGGTCCTGTCCACTTGTTTGGCGGGCAACTCCCAACGAAGGTATCTGGTCCTGGCCGTGTGCCAGGCTGAGATAGAGTAAATTGGAAAAAATCTGAAAGGATGATTCCCCATGAAAAAGTTCGCAATGTTCCTCTCTGTGCTCCTCATCGCGGTGACTTTGGCGGCGCCTGTTTCCGCTGCTGTCAACTTCAACCCCAGCGTGGAGCAGAAGCCCGCCCCCACTGTGGACACGGTGACAGACGCCAATGGCAACGAAGTTTCCGCCATCATCCGGGACCAGGACGGCAATGAAGTCCACGGCGTAGCCTCCGGGGACATCACCGTGACTCCCGTCTCTGCCTTGGAGCAGGCGGCAGCCGACATCAGTGAGATGCTGACCAACGCCTATGAGCAGATTCAGCAGGCGAACACCATCGCCGACCTGGTGCCCACCATTGGCGATTTCCTCCAGACCATTGGCAGCGCCGCCCAGGTGGCTGACCTGGTGGTGCGGGATGTGTTCGACGTGTCCCTGACCGGCACCGCCGCTGAGTACCTGGCCCAGGAGGGCAACAACATCACTCTGCGCTTTGATGTGGGTGTTGCCCCCAGCGCCACCTTGATTGTCCTCCACAACTACGAGGGCTCCAACTGGGAGATCATCCCCGATGACCGTGTGGTGCAGAACGCCGACGGCACCGTGGACGTGACCTTCGACAGCCTGTCTCCCATCGCCTTTGTGGTGGACAGCACCGAGACCGACACCAGCGCTTCCACCGACGCCAACGCCCCCACCTCTCCCCAGACCGGGGACAGCAGCCTGCCTCCTGTGGCCGGCGCTGGGCTGATTGCCCTGGGCTGTGTGGCCCTGGCCTCCGCCGCTGTGGTGTGGAAGAAGCGCGCCCAGAACTAAATGAAATTCCGAGTGGACGTCCGCGTCCTGAAAGGGACCGCGGCAATCCTCGCCGTGGTCCTTGTTCTTTTGGCGGGCATGCTGTTGCTGCAGCGCTGGGAGAACACCCAGGACGCGCCTGTCTCCTCCTCGGGGCCGTCTTCGGCTGTAGAGGCCGGCGCCCCTGTGGATGGCAGGGAAATCACCTATTATAACGGCACTGCCTACGCTAAGCGGGAGGACCTGGAAACGGTGCTCCTCCTGGGCGTGGACAAATTCGAGGGGGAAACCCCAGAAGGGTATCTAAACAACCAGCAGGCGGACTTTTTGCTCCTGCTAGTGATGGATAAACAACATGAGACCTGTACCGCCATCCAGCTGAACCGGGACACCATGACGGAAATCCAAATCCTTGGCGTCACCGGGGAGCCGGCGGGGACCTTCACCGGCCAGCTGGCCTTGGCCCACACCTACGGCAGTGGGGAAGAGGACAGCTGTGAGAACACGGTGCTGGCTGTCTCCAACCTTTTATATGGGATGGAGATCGACCACTATGTCTCCCTGACCATGGACGGAGTGGCCTTGCTCAACGACCTGGTGGGCGGCGTCACCGTGGAGGTGCTGGACGATTTCTCCGGCATCGACGACAGCCTGGTGCAGGGGGAGACCGTAACGCTCCAGGGCCAGCAGGCCTTGACCTATGTCCGCTCCCGCGGCGGTCTGGAGGACAGTTCCAACCTCCGCCGCATGGAGCGCCAGCGGCAATACCTGGCTGCCTTGCAGCAGCAGCTCAAGGCCGCGGTCCAGCAGGAGGATGGCTTCACCCTGGACGCCCTGCTCCAGCTTAACGAGTACATGGTGTCCGATTGCACGGTGAACCAGCTCTCCGACCTGGGGGACAGCCTGGCTGCCTACCAGGTAAGCGACATCCTCACCACCCCGGGCGACGCCCAGGAGGGGGAGGAGTTCATGGAGTTTACCGTGGATGAGGCCGCTCTCCAACAGCTGGTCATGGACGTGTTCTACGAGCCCGTGGAAGAATCTTAAGGCAAAGGAGAGACTGCATGAAAACCCGATTGCTTGTTCTCTCTTTGGCCTTGGTGGCCGTGGCAGCCGTGGCGGCGGTGGTGTTTTCCGGTCAGGGAAGCGAGGCTTCCAATGGGCTGAGCAAGGGCATCCTGTACCAGCTCATGGAGTTTTTTGGAATCGAGATTACGGCAGAGTCGGTAAAGACAGGCAATTTTCTAATTCGAAAGGCCGCCCATTTTACGGTCTACTTTGTGTTGGGCCTGGGATTGACGGGCGCCTTTCACTTTCAAAAGAAAGTTCCCGCCTGGATTCCGTCGCTGCTTTTGGGGGCAGCCTTTGCCGCCACCGATGAGTTTCACCAGTCCTTTACAGGCCGTACAGCCATGGTAGAGGACGTGGTGCTGGATTCCTGCGGTGTGGCAGCGGGGTGCCTGGTTTCCAGTTTCCTATGGAAAAGGGGAAAGAAGAAACGAGCTTGAGGAATTTTTTTGCGGTTGATTTGTCGAAAAAGTTGGTTTTTGTGAGAAAGGTGAGAACATGAAGGACGCAAACAAGGCAAAGGGTCAGGCGCTGGGCATGCCGCTGGAGCGGCCTCGCGGAAACGCGGAAGCCGGGCACCGAAAACTGAAGCTCATGTGTTATGACCTTTGCGTGCTGGGATTTGTAACCGTCATGGTGCTGCGGGTGTTCCCCCGGGGCAGTGTGACTCTGTCCTGGGCGGAGGCTGGCATGCAGTTTGCATTGGCGGCCGTGTGCCTCATGGCCTCGCGGTACGTGTTCAATGTCTACTCCCAGGTGTGGCGGTACAGCCGGACCAACAGCTACCTGCGCCTTTTGGTTGCGGATGTGGTGGGAGGCCTGGCCTATGTGTTTGTAGGGTACCTGGTGCCTGTGGAGCATCCCACGTTCTTCCGCATGGGAGGCATGGTTTCCATGGCCTGTATGGGCTCTATGGTGCTTCGGTTCCTGTATACCTGGCTCTTTGAGACCTGCGTCACCAGCGCCAAAGTCCGCTCTTTCTTTTCTCACAGAAACCTGCTCACCCGCGCGGTGAATACGTTGGTCTACCAGCTGACCGGCATCTCCCTGACCAACGAGGCCTTGACCACGGTGATGCCCACCAAGAATAAAATCCGCATCGCCATCATTGGGGCCGGCCGCATGGGAGCCATGCTGGCAGAGGAGCTGCAGAACAACCCCAACGCGGTGTACACCCCGGTGTGCTTCATCGATGTGGATAAGGAAAAAATCGGCCGCCAAGTCTGCGGCATCGACGTCCTCCCTGCCGGGGAGGGCAATAAGGAACGGCTGGATCGCCTGGCAGTGCAAGAAGTGGTCTTTGCCGTGAAGAAATCCCCGGAGGAGCGAGCAGCCCTCTATGACCGGTACAAGTCCATGGGCTTTAAGGTGAAGGTCTACACCTTCCCCGTGGAGAACACGGAGGAGAGCGGGCGGCGGCAAATCCGGGAGTTCGATGTGGAAGAGCTGCTGTTCCGCCAGGAAGTGGACTTCTTGGGGGAGGAAGCACGCAGTTACTACCGGGATAAGGTGGTGCTGGTGTCCGGCGGCGGCGGTTCCATCGGCTCAGAGCTGAGCCGGCAGATCGCCCGGATGCACCCTAAACAGCTGATTCTTTTGGATATTTACGAGAATAATGTGTACGACATTCAGCAGGAAATGCGGCTGGCCTATGGCAAAGAGCTGAACTTGGCAGTGGAGATCGCCAGCGTCCGTGACGCAGAGCAGCTGGATAAGGTGTTCCGTACATACCGGCCCCAGGTGGTGCTCCACGCGGCAGCCCACAAGCATGTGCCCCTGATGGAGCACAACTGTTCCGAGGCGGTGAAGAACAATGTGTTCGGCACCTGGAACATGGTCCGTGTTTCGGAGAAGTATGGCGTGGAGAAGTTCATCATGATCTCCACAGATAAGGCGGTGAACCCCACCAACGTGATGGGTGCCACCAAGCGCCTTTGCGAGATGATCGTCCTGAGCCGGGCAGCGGCACAAAGCAGGACCTCCTTCAGCTGTACCCGGTTCGGCAACGTGCTGGGAAGTAACGGCAGCGTAATTCCCCTGTTTAAACGGCAGATCGCCAACGGCGGCCCTGTCACCGTGACGGATAAACGTATCATCCGCTACTTTATGACCATCCCTGAGGCCAGCCAGCTGGTGCTCACCTCCGGCGCTATGGCTCAGAGTGGAGAGCTGTTCGTGCTGGATATGGGCCGGCCAGTAAAGATTCTGGACTTGGCGGAAAATATGATACGCCTCAGCGGCCTGGAGCCCTACAAGGATATTCCCATTGTGGAAACGGGCCTGCGGCCTGGAGAGAAGCTCTATGAAGAGCTGCTCATGAAGACGGAGACTCTGACCAAAACGGACAACAACAGAATCTTTGTGGAGCGGGATGAACCTCTCTCCACGGCTCTCATCCAAGAGAAGTTGGATGTGTTGGATGCTGCCTTGAAAACTGAAGACGATGACGCGATTCGTGTGGCCATGAAGCAGGTAGTGCCCACCTATCATTCTCCGGAAGAGGTCAATGGGAAGGCAATTGCCGAGGCGAAGTTTATTGAGGACCCCGCTACCGGTGCCGCTGTGCCGGTGGCGGGGTGAAAGGAAAAGTGGTCAAAGCACAAACTTTACTTTTATCCGAGCAGACCAACTGAAGAGCTGCCGGAGAGAGTGGCTGTGTTTTCTAATTTTACCTATGAAATGCGAGCTATGCGATATAGAAAGATGGTTGGCTAGGCTTTTACTTCCTTTATTTTTTTAGATAAACGTCTTTGAGACGGTAAGAAAGAAATCTGATTGTGAGGAATGAACAAAAATGATGGCTTAAAAAGATAATTTGAAGTGCTGTTTTTGTATAAAAACACCAATGAAATCATGCATAAAAGAGATATGTACAAAACATAGATGGCATGGTTATCCACAGGCGGAAATGTTAGGTACATGACCGCCTGAACATCTTGTTAAAGGTTTTATTGGAATGAGTCATACATAACCGTCTCAAAGAGACATTGTACATTGGATGAGAATGTAACTGTATCAAAGATGTAATAGCGCATTGGATGAGATATGGAATGTTTCGGAGATGGGTTGGTACGTTGGGAGAGACGATAAATGTCTTAAAGATGGGGTAGTGCATAAGACGAGAAAACAACGTAAAAGGAAAAAGTGGCTGCTCTTTATAGCAGTGTTTTAGTAAATATTTTTTAGATCATATTTTATAGACCACAAAGGAAGGGAAGGTAACCGTAATGAAAATACCATTTTCACCGCCAGATATGACGGAATTGGAAGCACAGGGAGCATCTGAGGCAATCCGGTCTGGATGGATTACCACGGGACCGAAAACGAAAGAGTTTGAGCGACAGATCGCAGAATATTGCCATGTAAATAAAGCAGTATGTTTAAATTCACAGACGGCCTGTGCAGAAATGGCACTCCGGCTTCTAGGTATTGGTGCGGAGAATGGTGGAAGTTCATTTGACGAGGTAATTGTGTCGGCCTATACATATACCGCATCGGCATCTGTTGTATGCCATGTAGGTGCAAAGTTGGTGCTGATTGACTCTCAGTCAGATTCACTGGAAATGGATTACGAGGCTTTGGAGAATGCGATTAACGAACACACAAAGGCTATCATTCCGGTTGACCTTGGCGGAATTCCATGTGATTATGATCGGATTTTTGCCATTGTGGAGAAGAAAAAGCATCTGTTTAAAGCAACGAGTGCTGTACAGGAAGCAGTCGGCAGAGTTGCAATTTGTGCTGATGCGGCTCATGCGTTCGGGGCAAGCTGGCATGGAAAAATGGTAGGCAGTATAGCGGATTTTTCAAGCTTCTCGTTCCATGCTGTAAAAAACCTGACGACCGCCGAGGGAGGAGCCTTAACTTGGAATATTCCGGGGATTGATGATGAAGAATTGTACCACCAGGCGCAGCTTTACAGCCTCCACGGACAGTCAAAGGATGCTCTGGCAAAGACACAGCTTGGTGCGTGGGAATACGACATTGTAGGTCCTTGGTATAAGTGCAACATGACAGATATCATGGCAGCAATCGGATTGGCACAGCTGTCCCGGTATGAAGGGATACTGGAAAGGCGTAAGGAAATTATAGGGAGATATGATGCAGCGTTTAGAAAACTCGGTATAGGTGTGCTGATGCATTATACGGATAAGTATCAGTCCTCCGGTCATCTGTATATCACCAGAATTCCGGGTGTTGGATTAGAGCAGCGCCAGGAGATTATCGTAAAGATGGCTGAAGCTGGTATCGCCACAAATGTCCATTATAAGCCGCTTCCAATGATGACAGCGTATAAGAATCTAGGCTTTGATATTAAGGATTATCCGAATGCTTATAAACAATTCGAGAATGAGATCACATTGCCGTTGCATACAAAACTGACAGATGAGGAAGTGGAGTATGTGATTGAGAAGTATTGTGAGATTGTCGGAGAGTACGTTTGAGACATTATTAATTTGTATATATGCGTGTCTGATATATTCATAGAAAAAATGAAAGCGGTGTAGTTAATGAAAAGACTATTTATAATTGGTGCGTCGGATTTTCAATTACCAGCTATTATTGAAGCAAAAAAAATGGGGCTATATGTAGGTGTTGCAGACTTTAATCCACAAGCGATAGGGATACCTTATGCGGATGAATACTTTAATGTTAGTACAATAGACATTGATGGAATTTATGAAGCAGCCAAAGCATTTAGGGCTGATGGAATAATAACTTTATGTACGGATATGCCTATGCGGGCATTAGCAATTTCTTGTGAAAGGCTGCGATTAGTTGGACCCAATCTATCTACTGCGATTAATGCGACAGACAAAGAGGCAATGATTAGAAGTTTCGAACAAAACAAAGTCAGTCATCCCCTCTATTTTGTTTGGAAAAAAGGTTCGGATGTTGAAGCTGTTGCACGTAAATTGAGATATCCGGTAATAACGAAACCTACTGATAACTCTGGTAGCAGAGGGATTATGTTAGTAAGAAGTTCAGAAGAATTGAAAGAGGCTATTTTCTACAGCTCGCAAAATGGCAGAGAAGGAAATGTAATCGTAGAGGAATATATGGTCGGTCCAGAAGTGAGTGTGGAAATCATGGTTGTAGATGGCCTGACACATATTATTCAAGTGACTGATAAATTGACTACAGGTGCGCCTCATTTTGTTGAAATTGGGCACTCGCAGCCTTCACGTTTGCCAAAGGATGCAATAGCATCAATAAAGGAGCTTGCACAAAATGCAGCACAAGCAGTAGGAATAAAAAATGGGCCTGCCCATGCTGAGATTATTCTTACAGAGGATGGGCCAAAGATGGTTGAAATAGGAGCAAGAATGGGCGGGGGGTGCATTACAACGCATTTAGTTCCGCTTTCTACTGGAATTAATATGACAAAGGCTACTATACAAACGGCATTGGGTGAGAAACCGGATATTACTAAATACATTCATAAGGGGGCTGCAATCAGATTTATTGTTCCACCAGTAGGAGAAGTAAAATCAATTTCAGGAGTGGCAGAGGCAAAAGCGATTCCGGGAGTAATACTTGTAGAAATTCAATGCAGTATTGGCCAAATTCTTGGAGAACTGGAAAATGGTACTTGTAGAATAGGATATGTTATTGCACAAGGTGAAACCGCTGAAGAAGCGATAAAGATATGCGAAAAAGCACTAGCTAAAATACATATAGAGGTTGTTTAGAAGATTGTGAGTGTAAACAGTTATGTATAAGAAATGTATAAAAAGAGTAATAGACTTTACACTATCGGTGATAGGGATGCCAGTTTTTTTACTTTCTTTTATTATAGTTGCCCCAATTATTTTTATTTCAGACAGGGGACCAGTATTTTATAATGCCAATCGCATTGGGAAAAAAGGCAAAACATTTAAAATGTATAAATACAGAAGCATGAATGTAAATGCCCCAGATATCCGATTGAATGATGGCTCAACATACAATAGTGAGAACGATCCAAGAGTTACTAAGGTAGGAAGAATACTTAGAAAAACAAGTATAGATGAATTACCACAGATATTGAATGTATTTTGGGGAGATATGAGCCTTATTGGTCCAAGACCAAATCTACCTACGGTTCCATATGATGAACTGGACGAGGCACATAAACATAGACTGGAAGTACGTCCTGGGATTACGGGGTACAATCAAGCCTACTTCAGAAATTCAGTTAGCGCAGAACAAAGGACAAAGAATGACATTTATTATGTAGACAATCTTTCTTTTTTTCTGGATGTAAAAATCTTGGTTCAAACAGTAATAACAGTATTAAGAAGAGATAATATTTATAGCTCTGCAAAGAAGTAAAATGAGGTATGTATATTGGTTGCACTAAGAAAACTTTGCCAAGATGATATTAGAATAATTTATGATTGGATAAGTGATCTGGAATTGCGAAAGATGACTGGCACAAGAGGAATTCCTGATCGTGAAAGCCATAGAAAGTGGTTCGAATCCAAAATCAATGACGATAAAAATATAATTAGAATAATTACTTATAATGGGATTCCTGTCGGTATTATCGGAACTAATGATATAAATTACATTGATAATAATGCAAACATATATCTATACATTGGAAATACATCCTTTAGAAAGAAAGGGATTGCTTACAATGCTGTATGCCAGATAGAAGAAATTCTAAAGGCGTCTTATAGTTGTCACAAAATTACAGCAACAATTCGAAGTTACAATATACCATCTATTAATTTATTCAAGAAGAGTGGCTTTACTTGTGAAGGAATTCAGAAAGAACAAGTTTTTTATGATGGCAAGTATTTTGATAGACTTCTGTTCGGTAAGATTCTGACATGATCAATGAAGTAATGAAGTTTCCACTCATCAATAGAAAAGAGGAAATTAATGAAAATATTGGAAATGCCCCCATATTACTTACCTGAACAAATTTCAAGCACTCATCTGACATCAGATTTGACGGTAGGATTTATAAAACAAGGATTTACTATTGAAAATTATGTGCCGACACCATGTAGAGGCATTTCAGAGGAAATCCGAAAAAAATATGCGAAAATATTATATGAGGAATTGTATGATGGCAAAGTCAAAATAATCAGATTTCCAATTTGGAAAGAGGGACGAAACCCTATTGGACGTGCTTTCAGATACGTCGTCATAAATATTATTCAGGCTCAGAAAGGATGCAAAGCCAAAGATATAAATATTATTATAGGGGGAAGTACACCTCCAATTCAAGGATTATTATGTAGTTTTGTCGCTAAAAGACTAAGCAGGAAATATAGCAGACAAATACCATTTGTTTACTTGCTACAAGATGTATTCCCGGATTCACTCGTAACAACTGGATTAGCAAAAAAAGATGGTGTTCTATGGAAAATAGGTAGAGTTATTGAGAACACTGTTTATAAAAATGCGAATAAGATTATTGTGATAAGTCAAGGTATAAAGCGCAATATCATGGCCAAGGGTGTGCCTGAAGAAAAGATAGAAGTTATTTCTAACTGGATTGATTTAGATTCCGTTCATCCTGTGAACCGCAGAGATAACAAGCTAATAAATGAGTTTTCAATAGATCCTGATAAGTTTCTTGTTGTCTACGCAGGAAACTTTGGCGCAGCACAGGGTGCAGATATTATCTTGAAGGTTGCAGAGAGGTTGAAGGACGAATCAAATATACAGTTTGTAATCTTTGGTGGTGGTGCATATTTTGAGAAAGCCAAGAGGGAAGCAGAGAAGTTGAGCAACGTATTTATTCATGAACTGATGCAAGCAGATCGGATCTCTGAGGTTTACAGCCTAGGGGATGTGGCTTTAATTACCTGCAGACCCGGAACAGGGAATGCAGGAATGCCGAGCAAGACATGGAGCATTATGGCATGTAACACACCGATTATTGCTTCGTTTGATACGGATAGCGATCTGGCAGATGTTATTAGAGATTCTGGAGCTGGGGTGTGCGTAGAGCCTGGGGATGTGGATGCATTGATTAATTCAGTTCAAAAGTTTTATGTTGATAATAAATTTAACAAGAAGAGTGATTATGATATGCGAAGTTATGTCCGCATGAACGCATCCAAAGAAACTTGTGTGAAAAAATATATTGATGTAATAAAGAATTTGATGAGTGATTATGCGTGATAAGAAAATGAAAATACTTCTCATTTCAGTAGATCCGAGCAATGCTACTGGTGGTATTGCAACTTGGACACGAGGATACTTGGATTATTGTAATAAAAACAATGTTTCTTGTGATTTGGTAGATATAGCAAAAAATAGCCAATCACATATTGGATTAGTAAATGAAATAATTCGAACATGTAAAATTGTATCAAGATTAAAAAAAAGAATATCTGTTGGAAGTCATTACGATATAGCACATCTTAATTCGAGCATTGGAACATATGGGGTTATTAGAGATTATTTTCTTGCAAAAAAGATAAAAAAGAAAAAAATTCCGTTGGTAGTTCACTTTCACTGTGATGTGGAATATTGGGATAAAAGAGGTATTGTACAGTATTTTCTCCGGAAATTATTAAGAATTAGTGATTATCGGATAGTTCTATGCCAATCAAGTAAGAATCATTTAAAAGAGATATATGATGCTAATTCAATTATAATTCCTAATTATATTGATCGAAGTAGTATTTGCAATAGTCGTAAAATAAACGACGCGATGAAAACTGTAATATATACCGGAAGGGTTTCAGAAGCAAAGGGTTGTATTGAATTATTTCAGTTGGCGAAGAGATTCCCTTATAAGTTATTTCTCTTAGTGGGTAAAATCTATATAAATCCGTCTGACTTTAGTATTCCATCAAATGTAAGTTTGTTGGGTGAAATGTCTCATGATCAAGTTTTAAATTTGTTAGATGAAGCAGATGTTTTTGTCTTTCCAAGCCATAGCGAAGGATTTTCTATTGCACTGACAGAGGCGATGGGAAAAGGGCTGCCTAGTATAGTGACCGATGTTGGGGCAAATCGAGATATGGTTTCAGGTGGAGCGGGTATTGTTGTTCCTGTTAGCGACATAGATAAAATGGAGCTTGCATTGAAAGCGATGGAGGATCAGAAAATTCGTAAACAAATGTCTGATAAAGCAGTGGATAAGGTAAAAAAGGAATATGTTATAGCTAGTGTAATGGAGAATTTTATATTGTTATATCAAGGGATTATAGACAATGGGAGTAAGTAAGATATTCAGATTTTTATACACCATACTATCAAAGATTAATCGGGCATTTCATAGATGTATAATAATGCCAATAATTAAGAACTCTTTGGGAAGATGTGGAAAAGATGTAATTATCAGTACTAAATGTAAATTCAGTGGAATTGAGAATATAGAAGTTGGAAATCATGTTGTTATTGGCACGGAAGCAATGATAATGACTACACGGGCGAAGGTCATTATGGGTGACTATGTTTTTTTTGCACCTAAGGTTTCAATTGTTACCGGAGATCATCGCTATGATTTAATAGGAAAATATATGCTAAATGTCAAGGATGCAGACAAGCGTATGGAGGATGATCAGGATGTTATTTTTGAAGGTGACAATTGGATTGGTACTAGTGTTATTATTCTGAAAGGTGTTACAGTTGGAAAAGGCTCTATTGTAGCCGCAGGTTCTATTGTAACAAAAAACGTCCCACCATATTCAATAGTAGCTGGCGTGCCGGCTAGAGTTATAAAAAAGCGGTTTTCTAACGAACAGATTAAGTTACATGAATCTATGCTTGAATAGGCAGGTGTAGTATAAACTAAACGAAATTACTACAGAGCAAATAGGAGATCAGAATTGAGAGCTTTATTTGTTACATTGGATAAATGTCCCAACATTGATGCAGGAGCAGTTCGGACACATATGATTGCGAAAATGCTAGTAGATAGTCAGTTTGATGTAACTGTTATATCCATGGGCCCCTATAACGATAATGGTTTAGATGTCGTTGATGGAATCAAGTATATATCTTTTAGGCCCAAGAGTAATGCGATCATTTCAAAGGTGGTAGCGTATACAATATTTCATTTGAAATTAAAGAGGTTTTTGAACAATAATCGGTTTGATTTTATATTCCACACACAAGTTGATGAATGTACATTTAAGGTAATAAAAAAACAACATTCTAAACTCGTGTATGATGCTGTAGAGTGGTTTTCTCCGGAACAATTTAAAAATGGTGCAGAGTCACATACTTATAAACTGAATAATAATTATAATACTCGTTATATTACAGGGATGCACAAAGTAATCTCTATAAGTAGTTATTTATATAAGAACTTTTGTGGTCGGTGCATTGATAGTCTATTGATGCCTGTAGTATTAGATGTAAAGAATATCCCCTATAAAAAATGTCCGGGAAATAAAATAAATATTATTTATGCAGGTGTTCCAGGGAAAAAGGATTATCTGGATGTCATGATTAAAGCAATTTGCTTGTTAAAGGAAGAAGAAAGAAGCTGCTTACATTTTAAAATCATCGGCTGTAGTAAGCAGCAATTTGTCACAAATACTACGCTTAACAAAGATGAAATTACTCAAGCAGAGGTTATTGTTGAATTCCTAGGCAGAATTACACGTAAAGATGTGCTCAATGAATATAAAAACGCAGATTTTTCTGTTTTAATTCGACCAGCAGCAGCTAGGTATGCACAAGCAGGCTTTCCGACGAAACTTGTTGAAAGCTTGTCTACAGCCACACCAGTGATATGTAATTATACATCTGATATAGATAAGTACATTCAGAATATGAAGAATGGAATAGTAGTTAATGGAGAAGATGAGTATGCTTGTTTGGAGTCGTTGCGCTGTGTTATTAGTTTGGACAGGAAATCCATTCTTGAAATGCAGAAACATGCACGACGCACAGCGGAACAATACTTTGATTATCGAATATATGTTAATAAAATGATTGAATTTATAGAAGGTTAGATCTAATATGAAGATATCGTCAGTGAATTTATGTCTGCTTATTTTGTTTCTGTTTTCAATTAATTTTTTAAATAATGAAAGTAGAATCTTATTGATATTGTTTGTTTTGGTAATGTGTCTTGTTCATGAATGGAAGTTGCCGATTACAACAACAGGTATGTTATTGGGCATATATTCAGTTATTTATTATGGATTCGCTGCTGTATATAATCCAAGCATGATGACCTTTTACATAATACCGTTTCTTTTAGGGCCTTTTATTGGTTATTCCATAGGGATTGTATTCATGCGAATATTAGAAACAGATAAAGAGAAGGCATTAAAAGTTGTCATTTATGTCATTATAGCAGGAAGATTTGCACATGGTTTGCTTAATTTTGTGGTATCTAATGGATATAGCGGATATTTGAGAAATGGAGTGGATTTCTGGACACACAGTACCCTGGCAGCGACTGGACAGGGTGCATTGATGACTATGTCAATTTCCCTGTTGTTTTATGGAGTATTTATTTTAAAAAAGAATAAAACGCTGGAAAAATCCGCTGTATTGGTGGCTGTAATACTATCCGCGATTAATAGCCTTATGTCTGCGTCTCGTACAGCAATTATTATAATAATTATAGTTTTTTTGACATGCTTTATTGTGTATTTGTTTTTATCTAAAGAAAACAGGTCAGACAAGACGAAAATGATTTTTGGACTGCTGATTCTTGCTCTTGTACTAACTGTTTTATATAGAGCAGATATTTTCAGAATAAGAACTTATTGGGAGACATCTCCTCTATATGAGAGGATAAATAACGAATCCGATTTTATTAAGGGGGATGAAAATCGAGTAGAGATGATTATGAATGCATTTAATAGCGCATGGGATAAACCATTTGGAGACGGTGATATGACAACTACTGCACATAACTTATGGTTAGATGCCCTTAAACAAACGGGATGGATTCCATTTATCATGTTACTGTTTTTTACTGCTATTGTCATCAAAAGAGTGATAAGTCTTTTGAGATGTGGAGTAGTATCTCAGGAAACAAAATATTTAGTGTTTTCGGTTATTTTAGGTACATTGATAAATTTTGCAGTGGAGCCTATTATGAGGGGAATGCCTTATTATTTTGTAGCTTTCTGCATAATAGCAGGTGCCATTGAAGAATTTATGAGCAGATTAGATTATAACGTACCTGCCGATGATATGGAAAGGAGATAAGTGATCTTTTGGCATTGTCACTTGAATATGAAGTATTATGAAAAGTAATTTTTCCAAGTCTATACTTAATGCTTCGGTTGCGTTAATGTGCCAGGTTTTCACATTACTGTTAAGTTTTGTGGCTCGTAGTTTTTTTATTAGATTCTTATCAACAGAATACCTGGGTATAAGTGGCTTATTTTCTAATATCCTTACTATTTTGTCCTTTACAGAGTTAGGCATAGGTAATGTTATAGTTTATAGCCTCTATGCCCCATTGAAGAAAAACGATATTGAAAAAATTAAGGCTTTAATGGATTTATATAAAAGAGCCTATCACATTATTGCTTCAGTAATTTTGGCAATCGGATGTATATTAACTCCTTTTATAAGGTATCTTATAAAAGGAATACCGGATATTCCTGAAGACATTAGAATTTTATTCCTGCTGTATCTAGCAAATACTGTTGCTTCATATTTATGTACATATAAGAAGTCAATGCTTTTGGCGGACCAAAAGACGTATTTAGCAAACATTGTCACTAGTGCTACACAATTGTTTCTTGTTGTTCTTCAGACAGTTGTATTGTATCTGTTCCATTCATTTATTGGGTATTTGTTATGCCAGATATTCTGTACTCTTTTGAGCAATATAATATTGACCATTATTGTTAATTGTCAGTATAGAACTACTCTTAGAGCTGAAAGTAGGGGCTTAGAAACAGCGGAAAGGAAAAAACTGTTTGAAAATATAAAAGCCCTTGCAATTTCAAAAGTAAGTGGAATTGTATCTTCCGGAACTGATAATATTATTATTTCAAGAATGTTTGGCCTTAATCCAGTCGGGCTAGTATCAAACTATACAATGATTATAAATTCTGTTAATAATGTGTTTTACAATGCGTTTACTAGTATTTCAGCCGGAATTGGGAATTTCAATGTGGACAGTTCTGTGGAAAAGAAGAGGAGGATTTTTGATGAACTGTTCTTTACAGTGTATTTTGTTTACAGTTTCATTTGTACTTGTCTTCTTGTGTTGACTCAACCCTTCATACAGCAGTGGATCGGGGACAGTTATATAATGCCTTTTTCCGTTCTGCTTAACCTGGTTTTAGGAATCTATGTGGGTGGTCTGAACTATCCCGTGTACTCATTTCGGACAACTATGGGGTATTATAAGCAAGTACAGTATGTATATGTGGCATGCGCCCTGAGCAACATTGGATTATCAATTCTATTAGGATATTTTTTCAATGTGGCGGGTGTATTTGCGGGAACATGGATTACCAAGTTTGTTTTGACAGAAGTGGCTGACAGTTACTATTCTTATAAGATTATATTGGAAAGACAGCATTTCAAATATTTTATTAAATATGGTTTATACTTGGCTATTATGTTTATTAATGCATTTGTTTGCCATAACCTTATTAATCTTATTAATATTCAAGGATGGATTGGAATTATTATAAAAGGCGTTGTTTGTGCCACAGTATGTATCTTGATCAATATTTTGATATTTTTTCATAGATGGGAATTTAAAAGTTTATTAGAAAGGATTCGTTTGTTTTGGAAAAGGAAGTAAAAGAAAGCAAGGTCAGCATCATTGTACCCGTTTATAATGTAAAGGCTCAACTTGAAAGATGCCTGGAAAGCATACGCAATCAAACATACAGTAATTTTGAATGTTTTTTGGTAGATGATGGTTCAACGGATGGCTCGGATCAAATATGTGATTTGTATGCTCAGCGGGATAATCGGTTTATAGTCATTCACCAAAAGAATGCTGGCATTTCCGTTGCAAGAAATAATGCTATGAGACAAGCTACTGGAGAATATGTTTCCTTTGTAGATAGTGATGATTATGTACTACCCGCCTATTTAGAAAAAATGGTGAGTTTATTAGAAAAAAATGATTGTGATATTGCGAAATGTGACTACTTTAAAGGGGTTTATGTAGAAGAAAAAGATAGTACACTGGAGGTTGATGTTTACACTGGAAGAAAGTTCACAGAAATGGTATTAGGAGATCAGATTGGAAGCCAACTCTGGCAATATATTTTTAAAAAAGAGCTTTGGAAAGGAATTACAAGTCCTGCCGGTAGATATGCTCAGGATATGATGATATTACATATAGTGACGGATAGGGCTAAGAAAGTGGCAGTTTCATCAGAGAAACTTTATTTTTATTATATTGACAGAAGTAATAGTACTTCAAATTCAAAGGACAAAAAAGTGAAAGGAGCTTTCGATCGGGCGATTGCATTTAAAACCAGATATGGCTTTGCAATGAAAAATAACTACAGCAAATGTCAAACCAGATTAATGATTCATGTGTTAAACTTTTTTAATAATGCAGAAACGTTAAAATACAAAATGAAGGATAATGGCTGTAAGTATTTAACAGATGAAAATGACTTGAGAGAGTTTTTAAAAATCAACAGAGTTGGACGTTCGATAGGTAAGGTGGGCCTCAAGCATGCAATATTGGGAACTATTTTAGCGTATGCTCCAGATTATTATTCCAAAATTAGAGGTAGAAAATGAGAATAGTTTTCTTTTCAAATTATTTATCGCCACATCAAAGACCCTTTTCAGAGGAGATGTTCAAGCTGATGGGAGGCAATTACATATTTGTATCCTGTGAACCGTTTAGTGTAAGCAGAAAAAATATGGGGTGGGGACAGTCAGAAAAACAACCATATGAATTGAGACCGTATGAATCAAAGACTGATTATGACAGAGCCATGGAACTAGCAGAAATAAGTGATGTTATGTTATGGGGTTCTACAAAGTATGAATTTATAAAAACTCGGATAAAAAGTGGTCGGGTATGCATTCGATACTCTGAACGATTGTTTAAGGAAGGCTTTATATCATCTATCGTAAGTTTAGATCTTTTACGACAGATTAAATTTAATTTTGCAACGAGAACTAAGAGTTCTTACCTTTTTTGTGCAAGCGCATTCTCACCATTTGATTTTTTGGTTTCTCTCGGACGTTTTAAACAGATGTATAAATGGGGCTATTATCCTAAGACACTATATTATGATGTAGATAAATTGATGAACAAAAAGTCTGATTCTGAAAAGATTTCTATTTTATGGGCCGGACGAATGCTTAAACTGAAACACCCGGAAATAGCTATTTATTTAGCTGACAGTTTGAAAAAAAGAGGAATTAAGTTCTCTATGAAAATAATCGGAAGTGGTGAACTTGAACTGTACATCAAAAAATCTATTTATAGTAAGCAGTTATCAGAACATATTGAGATGTTGGGTTCCATGTCACCAGAAGAAGTGCGTAAGCATATGGAAAACAGTGATTTCTTTTTGTTTTCTTCAGACTTTAATGAAGGGTGGGGCGCTGTTTTAAACGAGTCGATGAATAGCGGATGTGTGGTCATGTGCAGTGAGGAAGTCGGTTCTGCCCCCTATTTAATCGATCATGGGAAAAATGGATTCCTTTTTAATAGAAAACATTTAGACGAACTTGTAGAAATAGTAATATCTTTAGCTAACAATCCTGTTAGAAGACGTGAATTAGGAATCAAAGCTTATGAAACGATAGCTAAATTATGGTCTGAAAAGATTGCAGCTGAAAGATTTTGTACATGGGCTCATAGGATTATTAGTAATGAAGATGTAGTGTTTCAAGAGGGGCCGATGAGTCAGGCTGAGTTAGTAGCGCCAAAGAGGAGTTGGTGGATACGATGAGAGTTTTACAGATTAATGGAGTTATCCATCAAGGGAGTACAGGAAATATTGTTGATGCCATAACTGATTATGTCAGGTCACAGGGGGATGAGTGTACTATTGCATATGGTATTGGAAGTAAAACTAGTGATGGAAATAAGTTTTGTTATCGATTTGAGCAGGCGATATATAGACGTTGTTCAATGATAACTGGATTTCGTTATGGATTTGCTCCTCTTGCCACAAAAAGACTGTTAAGTTTTATTGAAAAGTACAAACCCGATGTGGTACACCTTCATTCTATAAATGGTAATTGTGTGAATATTTTTGCTTTATTGACATACTTGAAGAGCAGAACCATCCCGACTGTTGTTACGAATCACGCTGAGTTTTTTTACACTGGTAACTGCACTTCAACATATGGATGTACAAAATATATTGACGGTTGTCAGGAATGCCCAAATATAAAATGGGCAAGTGATAATGCGTTTTTCCCCAAAACGGACTATGCATGGAAGAAGATGAGACAAGCATTTGCGGATTTCAAGAACATTCATATTGTATGTGTATCAGAGTATTCTCTTAAATGTTCGAAAAAATCGCCGATATTAAGCGGGTACAATCATAGCGTGATATTTAATGGAATCGATATCAATACTTTTAGACCATTAAATGATATAGATATTCGTAAGGAATATAACCTAACAGCAAAGAAGATAGCTTTGTTTGTGACACCAGTTTTTTCTATGGATAAAGAACATTTAAAAGGTGGATATTGGTTAGTTGAATTATCAAAAAAATATAGCAAAGATGAAATGCAGTTCCTTGTGGTTGGAAATCAGGGAGCTGATGTCAACCAAGGCAATATTATTTTTGCCGGAGTAATACATGATCGGAATTTACTTGCAAATGTTTATTCTCAGGTTGATGTGGTTTTAGGATTCAGTAAATCAGAATCTTTTGGCATGACCTGTGCAGAAGCGCTTTGTTGCGGGACTCCATTTATAGGATTTAAATGTGGTGGTGCGGAATCCATAGCGATAAAAGAGTTTTCAAGATTTACGGAGTATGGAGATTTGGATTTGATGGTGCATTACATAGAAGAGATGATAAATACAATGAAAGAGCGGCAGGATTATATTTCAAATATAGCTCGAAATTACTACTCTGATCGTCTTATGGTCAGGAGCTATTATGATTTATATAAGAAAATGTGTAAATAATAGCTGGGAGACTCGCATATGAAAATTTTTAAACTAGTCAAATTGATCAGAAATAGAATAATGCAAACTACTAACCCAGTTGGTTGGGCAAGAAGAATAGGAGTCAATTTTCCATGGGGGCAGGTATATCTGTATGGCAGGATAAGTTGGAGTACAGAGCCTTGGATCATCACATTGGGGAATAACGTACATATTACGGAGGGCGTTAAATTCCTTACTCATGATGGAGGCACGTTACTTTATAGAAACCGAGTTCCTGATTTGGAGATTACAAAGCCCATTGTGGTCGGCAATGACGTTTATATAGGAAATAATGCAATAATTTTACCGGGAGTTACAATAGGTAATAACGTAATCATTGGTGCTGGGGCAGTTGTATCTAAAGATATACCAGATAATTCAGTTGCGGTAGGCGTTCCTGCAAGGGTAATTAAAACGGCAGATGACTACTTTGAAAAAATCCAACGAGAGTCACTTCATTTAGGACATTTAAAGGGACAAGAAAAAGACAAGGCACTAATGAAATATTACGGATATAAAGGAAACTCAAAAGGAATTTATTTTTAAAATAATGGTTTTAGCTTCATCCGCCCAATATGGCCATGAAGCGGATGGAGGTAACAATGAAACAAAAGAATATAACATTAGAAAATAAAACAATACTGGTGACCGGAGCGGCAGGCTTTATAGGGTCTAATCTCATCCTGTAGCTTCTATCAATAGTTCATCCAGTCCATATTATCGGCATTGACAATATGAACACTTACTATGATGTGTCGATTAAGGACTACCGGTTAAAACATATAGAAAAAATAGCAAATGAGCATCCAGATTCATCATGGACATTTATTAAGGGAAGTATTGCAGATAAGGTTATCATAAATAATATTTTCAAAAACTATAAACCGGATATTGTGGTGAATCTAGCTGCACAGGCCGGTGTTCGTTATAGCATTACGAATCCAGATGTTTTCATAGAGAGCAACTTGATAGTCTTCTATAACATTCTGGAAGCATGCCGTCATTCCTATGACAATGGTTGTTCTGGCGTGGAGCATCTGGTGTATGTTTCATCATCTTCTGTCTACGGTTCTAATAAGAAGATTCCCTATAGTACCGAAGACAAAGTAGATAATCCCGTATCTCTTTATGCAGCTACGAAGAAATCAAACGAGTTGATGGCTCATGCTTACAGCAAGCTCTACAATATTCCGTCAACTGGGCTGAGATTCTTTACTGTTTATGGTCCCGCGGGACGCCCGGATATGGCTTACTTTGGCTTTACAAACAGACTTAGAAATAATGAGACCATTCAGATATTTAATTATGGAAACTGCAAGCGCGATTTCACTTATGTGGATGACATTGTTGAAGGTGTGATCCGTGTGATGCAGGCGGCACCTGAGAAGATAGCAGGTGATGACGGATTACCCATACCACCTTACGCAGTTTACAACATTGGAAACAACCAACCGGAAAATCTTTTAGATTTTGTAGACATCCTTCAGCAGGAACTAATCCGAGCAGGAGTTTTGCCAGAAGATTACGATTTTGAGGCTCACAAGGAACTGGTTCCTATGCAGCCGGGTGACGTTCCGGTTACTTATGCAGATACGAGTGCATTAGAAGACGATTTTGGATTTAAGCCAAGTACAGATCTTCGTACAGGTCTGAGAAAGTTTGCTAAGTGGTAGAAAGAGTTTTATTTGTAATGAGAATGGATAGAAAAGAGGATAGATGAATATGGATCGACAATACAGAATTGCAGTAGCAGGAACAGGGTATGTGGGCCTATCTATAGCCACACTGTTATCTCAGCATCATGGGGTGATAGCTGTGGACATAGTGCCTGAAAAGGTGGAGTTGATCAATCAGAGAAAGTCACCAATTCAGGATGAATATATAGAAAAATATCTGGCGGAAAAAGAACTGAATCTCACCGCCACACTGGATGCTGAAAAGGCTTACACAAACGCAGATTTTGTAGTGATTGCGGTTCCGACGAATTATGACAGTAAGAAGAACTTTTTTGACACATCAGCGGTTGAGTCCGTAATTAAACTGGTTATCCAGTATAATCCGGATGCCATTATGGTTATCAAATCTACAATCCCTGTCGGATTTACAGCATCTGTCCGTGAGAAATATCATTGCGATAATATTATCTTTAGCCCGGAATTCCTGCGGGAATCCAAGGCACTATATGATAATTTATATCCAAGCAGAATCATTGTAGGAACTGATACACAGAATGCCAGACTGGTAAAAGCTGCTAACACATTTGCTGGATTATTACAGGAGGGCGCTATCAAAGAAGATATTGATACGTTGATTATGGGTTTTACGGAAGCAGAGGCTGTGAAGTTATTTGCTAATACATATCTGGCTCTTCGAGTATCATACTTCAATGAGCTGGATACTTATGCTGAGATGAAGGGGCTGAATACACAGCAGATTATCAACGGTGTATGTCTGGATCCGAGAATCGGTTCTCATTACAATAATCCGTCTTTTGGCTACGGTGGATATTGTCTGCCCAAAAATACGAAACAGCTCCTTGCAAACTATCAGGATGTTCCAGAGAATTTGATCGAAGCAATTGTAGAATCGAACCGTACACGTAAAGACTTTATTGCAGACCGTGTGTTAGAAATTGCGGGAGCGTATGGTAGCAATGATGAATATGACAGCAGTAGAGAAAAAGAAGTTGTTGTTGGTGTTTACCGTTTGACCATGAAGAGCAATTCGGATAATTTCCGCCAGAGCAGTATTCAAGGTGTTATGAAGAGGATCAAAGCCAAAGGTGCTACTGTGATCATCTATGAGCCTACACTTGAGGACGGCAGTACTGTCCCCTTCCCGCCAAAATAGACAGGAAAAAGGTTAAAAAAACGGAATGAATC
>OLOQ01000748.1_pt1 | contig 34558 bp, 29 predicted proteins | sample 1673101 | NCBI WGS metagenome assembly OLOQ01 (sample SAMEA3136754, study PRJEB25190) | human gut metagenome | biome: human gut; feature: human-associated habitat; material: faeces | place: Austria | collected 2013 | reverse complement strand
GGAAACACCATCAGTTAAAGGTTTCCAATCTCTATATCGCACAGGTGAAGCAGAAACACGGCATTATTGAGCGAGAGAATTACCATAAAGCGAAAAATGAAAATGCGAAGCAGCCCAAGTGTCCGAAGGAAAAAGAGGATGCGATCGTGGAAGCGTTGCGGCATTTTCAGATGATTTGATAAGTTGAAGCAACCTGCTGATGCTAAATAGGAGGCATCAAATGTCAAAATTAAACATTGATCAAAAAAGCGTGCGGGCACTTTTCAGTGAGAAGAAGGCTGATTTCCTCATTCCAGATTATCAAAGGCCTTACGCCTGGGGAGAAAAGGAATGCCAGACTCTTTGGGATGACCTGTTCTTATTTGCATTTCCTGATAATGACTGCGACAAATTCAACAGTGACAGCGATGAGTATTTTCTCGGCCCCATCGTCACATTTAAAAATGATGACGGTAAAATGGAGATTATTGACGGACAACAGCGCCTTACGACATTGATGCTGTTGCTTCGAGCTTTCTATGAAAAATATGGAAGCATGAAGAACGATAAAGCTGTAAAGACCAGCAAGTTCATTGAGCAGTGCATCTGGAAAACCGATGAGTTTGGTGACCCGGACAAGTCAGCATTGAAAATCGACTCAGAAGTCGCCACCGACAAGGAAAAGGACGAATTTCTGAATATCCTGAAAACAGGAACCTTGTCTGATTGCGAAAAGAGCAGCTATGCCAATAACTATCGCTTTTTTCAGCAAAAGATCGTAGACTTTCTGAATACTTACCCAGACTGGTTTTCCTTCTTTCCGATTCGGATCATGAACAACTGTATTTTGCTCCCGATCGAAGCAGAATCTCAGGACACCGCTTTGCGAATCTTCTCGACATTGAATGACCGCGGAAAGCCACTGTCTGATGCAGATATCTTCAAGGCGCAATTTTACAAGTATTACTCTGCCAAAGGCGAGCGGGAAGTCTTTATCCAAAAGTGGAAGGACCTCGAGGTACTGTGTGATTCTATTTTCCATCCTATTACCGGCACTCCGATGGATGAGCTTTTCACACGGTATATGTACTATGAACGTGCAAAGCAGGGCATCAAATCCTCGACAACGGAGGCGCTGCGCAAATTCTATGAGCGGAATGCTTACAGCTTGCTAAAAAATGACCAGACTTTTGAAAATCTGATCAATCTTGCAGATTTCTGGAATGATGTGCAGAATCAAAATGTTGAGCGCTTCTCTGACCGAGTTCTTCGCAGGCTCTTTGTTCTGAACTACGCTCCCAACGGTATGTGGACCTATTTTGTTTCGGTCTATTACATGGCCAATCGGGATTCCGATGGTCTACTGAACGACGATCGTTTCTATAGTTTTCTTAACAAAATCACCGCATTCATCTGGGCATATGCCGTTACAAATCCGGGCGTAAATGCACTGCGCACTCCCATTTTTGCAGAAATGATCAACATTGTAACCGGGCAACCTGTTCGGTTTTCTGACTATTTGTTTGATACGCAGAAATTGCAGAACGCTTTTGACAACTATACCTTCAGCAACAACCGCGCGATCACAAAGGCCATGCTGACATGGTGGGCATTCCAGAACTCCTCCCAGGAGCTCTTGTCCCTTGAAAGTGTACTTGAGATCGAGCACATCTACGCACGCAACCGCCAGGAAAAGGAGCACTCGCTTTCCAATCCGAGAAATGTTGAAAGCCTTGGCAACAAGGTGTTGTTGGAAAAGCGCATCAATATCCGCGCTTCTGATTATCGCTTCAGCGATAAGGTCAAGTACTATACCGGTTTTGAAAACAACCGGAAGCAGAAAAAAGAGGGTACAAAAATCAAGGAGCTTACTGACCTCGCTGCGAAAGCCACAGATTTTACCGAATCTGACATTGTAGAGAGAAACGCCAAAATCATCCTCAGCTTTGTCACCTTCATGCGCAACAACGATCTTCTATGTGAAGATTAATCCCTTCTATGATCGATGCCCGTCTGATTTTCAGACGGGCATTTTCTTTTGCCGGAATATGGTGTTTCCACTTTTGTCGTGGTACAATAGATGCAAGCATCATTTTTTTGGAAAAAACGTCCTGCCATCCGATTTATAGGACACCCATTGTTGTAAAATCAGGATGTCCACCTATCACAAAAACAAGGAGCAACGTATGCCAAACGATAAGATCACCGCCGTAGGTGCCAACATTGCCGAAAAAGCCGCCATGATCTGGAACGTAGCCGATATGCTGCGGGGGCCGTTCAAGCCCCACGAGTACGGTCTGGTCATTCTGCCCATGACCGTGGTGAAGCGGTTCCACGACTGCCTGCTACCCACCCATCAGGCAGTGCTGGACACCTACGAAACGATGAAAAAGCTGCAGGTCATCGACGGCTTTTTGCAGAAGGCCTCCGGCTACCAGTTCTATAACACCAGCCGGTTCACCTTCGAGACCCTGCTGGCAGATCCGAACAACATCGAGTCCAACTTCCGGGATTACCTGTCCGGCTTCTCGGCCAACGCACAGGACGTGCTGGCAAAGTTCGACTTTGACAACATCATCAAGCGGATGGTGGAGAGCAACACCCTCTACCTCGTTATCAAGGAGTTCGGCTCCGAGAAGGGCTATCTTGGCCCGGACAAGATCAGCGCCGTGGACTGCGGCTACATCTTCGAGGATCTGGTGCGGCGGTTCTCCGAGAGCTTTGGCGAGGAAGCAGGAGCCCACTTTACCAGCCGGGATATCATCTACCTGATGACCGACCTGCTGCTGTCCGAAGCCGACCTGGACACCAGCAGCATGACCGTTTACGATATGGCCATGGGAACCAGCCAGATGCTGAGCTGCATGGAGGAGCGCATCCACGAGTTGAACAGCGACATTGAGGTGACCTGCTTCGGACAGGAGTTCAACCCCTCCACCTTTGCCATCGCCAAGGCGGACATGATGATCCGGGGCGGCGACCCCAACAATATGCGGTTCGGTGATACTTTGTCGGAGGATCAGTTCCCCGGATTCACCTTCCAGTACATCATCTCCAACCCGCCCTTCGGCATCGACTGGAAGCGGGAGCAGAAAGCGGTGGAAGCCGAGGCCGCCCGGGGCGAGATGGGGCGTTTTGCGCCCGGTCTGCCCAAGATCAGCGATGGTCAGCAGCTTTTTGTGCTGAACGGCCTTGCCAAGCTGGCAAACAAGGGCAAGATGGCCATTATCCAGAACGGCTCTCCCCTGTTCAGCGGCGATGCCGGCAGCGGGCCCAGCAACATCCGGCAGTATATTCTGGAAAACGACTGGCTGGACTGCATCATCCAGCTTTCCACCGATATGTTCATGAACACCGGCATCTCTACCTACATCTGGGTGCTCAGCAAGGATAAGCCTGCCCACCGTGCAGGCAAGGTGCAGCTTATTGACGCCAGCCACTGCTTCGAGCCCCGCCGCAAGAGCATCGGCACCAAGCGCAACGACATCACCGATGCCTGCCGGGAGCTGATCGTCACCGCCTACGGCGAATTTGCCAACGGCAAGGTGTACGGCGACAAAAACGGCATCTATTGCGAGAGCAAGGTGTTCGAGAGCGTGGAGTTCGGCTATAACAAGATCGTGGTGGAGCGCCCCCAGCGGGACGAGGCAGGCAACGTTATCCTGAAGCGCGGCAAGCCTGTGCCGGACACCAGCCTGCGTGACACTGAAAACGTACCGCTGGTGCAGGATATTGACGCCTACTTTGCCCGGGAAGTTCTGCCCTACGCCCCCGACGCATGGATCGACCACAGCAAGACCAAGGTGGGCTACGAGATCCCCATAACCCGCTATTTCTACGAGTATCAGGCGCCGGAAGCCGTGGAGGATATCGTGGCACGCATCACCGCACTGGAACAGGATATCTCCGCCGGGCTGGCAGAGCTGTTCCATAAGGAGGGCTGACCATGGCACGGAAAATGAAAGACAGCGGCATTGAATGGATCGGGGAGATTCCAGAGGGGTGGAGAACCATAAACCCAAAAGCTCTCTTCACTCAGCGTAAAGACAAGGCACAGAAAGGCGAGCGCCAGCTTACCTCTAGCCAACAATATGGTATTCTTTATCAGGATGACTATATGGAGCTGACTGGCTCTAAAGTTGTTACTGTTGAAAAAGATTTTGATATTCTCAAACACGTCGAAGCTGGTGATTTTGTAATCAGTATGCGTAGTTTTCAAGGCGGACTGGAATACAGCACAAAATCCGGCGCTATTAGCTCCGCATACGTTATGCTTGTTCCGAATCTTGAATTGGTTTACCCACACTTTTATAGATGGCTTTTGAAGTCCTCAGTTTATATTGACGCTCTGCAACGAACCACAAATATGGTTCGTGATGGTCAGGCAATGCGTTATTCTAACTTTGCACAAGTCCGGCTTTTCACCCTTCCTCTTGATGAGCAAAAATCAAGAGCTGATTTTCTAGATTTAGAATGCTCAAGTATTGATAAAATACTTTTCAAAACCCGCTCCAGCATTGAGGAATACAAAAAGCTCAAGCAAGCAGTTATTACGCAGGCCGTTACCAAAGGCGTGCGTGGTGAGCGGGAGATGAAGGATAGCGGGGTTGAGTGGATTGGGGAGATTCCGAAAGAGTGGGATATTTTAGATTTAGTTGCACATACTTCTATGCTTACCCCTATGCGTGATCGTCCCGAAAACTTGGATGGTCCTATTCCATGGATACGAATTGAAGATTTTGATGGAAAATATATATCTTCTTCAAAAGCAAGTTTAGGCGTTTCTAAAGAGACCGTGCGATCTATGAACTTAAAGATTTATCCCGTTGGAACCATCCTATGCACTTCGAGTTGCATTATGGGAAAATGCGCCATTGTTTCCCGTGAACTAGTTTCAAATCAACGTTTTATTGGCATTATTCCAGACCAGAACACCTGTGAAAACTTTTTATATTATTTGATGCTTTCCAACTCTGAACGAATGAACTATCTTGCAACCGGTGCGTTGCAGGCTAATCTTTCAAGGTCTTCTTTTGAACACCTTAAAGTTCAATTTCCAAGTTATCAGGAACAAAAAGAAATCTCTGACTACCTCGACACAAAGTGTGCTGAGATTGACAAGCTAATTGCGAAGAAGGAGCAGTTGGTAAAAGAACTGGAAAGCTATAAGAAAAGTTTGATTTATGAGGTTGTAACAGGGAAACGGGAGGTGTAAAATACCTTATGAAGAAGAATTTTTGTATTTCCGCTTTAGCATCCATTTTTATTGCGTTCATTCTTTTCTTTGTCTACTTGCTTCTTGACTATTTCAACATTCCGACTGCTATTGGAATTGAAGTTTCACGTTTCAACATGGATGCTCTCGGCATTATTGTAAACGCTGTGGTTGCCGTTGCTATTTTCGCATTAGGATATCATCTTGTGGAGCAATGGAATGTAAAAAAGTTAGCCAATCAAAAGGCTCTTGCTGAATCAGCACTATACCGTTGTTACAAGTCCTGTCTATATTTTTCCAATTTGCTTGAAAAATACTGCGACAAAAACAATCCTCTTACTTTTACAAATCATTCAGAGATGCTGGAATTCATTTCCTTGTTTGATACTCGTCCATTTGATGAAGAAACTATCATCCAGCAATATTTTTCAGAGGGCCTTCTAACAAAAGAGCAGGCCGACAACTATCTCTCAATTAAAGACGCATATAAGACTTTTGTTTTTCTAAAACTCAATCCCGACTTTAAGGACAACCTTGCAACTTCTGTTAAAAATGGCCTTGAAGAACTTATTCATAAAAACTTACCTCCCACTCAATCTTAATCGACTATCTTTAGAAACCGGAGGTGTAAAGTCATGAAAGACCCTCATGCTCCTAGAACGGGTGTATTGGAATGCGAAAAAGGCTCTGCTTCTTTTTATGTTGATGACTTTTCTTTTTGTATCATGAACAATGTTATGAAAAAGGTCACTAACCGCTTTGGTGAAACGTACAATGCTGCTAATTTTCTTTTCACATTAAAAAAACAGGGTAATTTTCTTATTGGTGCTACAAATGACGGTAATTCAATCGCTATTTACGCAAAGGACTGTCTTGATAATTGTTCAACTTCGAAATGTATGTTCCGAACATCGACCTATGTAATTCAAAATGCTATTAGTACTGAACAGCATGACTATTTATTCGATGCAATCGAATTAAGAGGTGGAACATTAAATAGACTTTTTTCTACCAAGTATCTCCATGTTGATTACTCTGATAGCAATTATATCATTAAAGAAGACTCATTTGAATTGCAGGGAATATTGAACTGGAACAAACAGCGCGTCAAAATCACTATTGGTTGGGGTACAACTGAACATAATCAATCACGAAAAGTTGAAATCAGCACAAACAATCCCTATTTTCGCTTTGAATTTAGTGTTCCCGTCAATTTGGATGAAGCTCTGATGCATGTTGAAAGAGCAAGAGAGTTAATGTCATTTCTATCCTATCGGGACAACACAGAATTTGATAGCATTTGCTTCCAACATAAATCTTTTATCACCGACGAGGATAATTTTAAACATGAATATTATAGTGACGATGCTTACGCTTTTATCAATTACGGCTTTTCACCAACCGAAAAAGAGCCCCACGAATGCATCTGCTTTGATGATATAAAAGATTCTGTTTTTAATTTATTTCCCATGTTTTATGATTGTTCTGACTACAATCCCATAAACCACTTAGGCTTTATTACTAAAAGCGATAAAGAAGCAAATCTTATATCTCCTTTCGACATTCGTGAAATTGCTACATTTTTAGAATGTGAAACAAAATGTGTGTGTAAAAAGAGAGACTTAAAATCCAAAGAAATATATGATGAAAGTAAGCGGCTCTCTTTACTCCTTGAGAAAATCAAGCAAGTCATTTCTGAAGATGAAATTTCAAACGGCCCTCTTCCTGATTCTATTCAATCTCAACTTACAAAAAGATTTAATAATGTATCTCTTCCAAATAAAAGCAAAGACATTGCACTATATGAATCCTATCAAAACATTGTCGGGGGCATAACACCCTTCCATCGAAAAATTATTGACCCCAATGATATCAAAAATTTTCGAGATTATCGCAATAAAGAAACTCACGGAAATTACAATTTACTTAATATGGATATCGGTATAACAGCTTTACATCTCGCTGTAACAGTTTACTGCTCTATCCTTCACCGTTCTGGTGTAAGTGACCAAATTCTAATTGAACTCTGTAAAAAAAGATTTTTTCGATAGGAGGTCTAACCATGCCCCTCATCACCACCGAAAAGCAGTTTGAATCGGACATTGCGGCAGCGCTGCTCTCCCCTGCCGGGGGCTACACCCGAAACGGGGATTGCTACGACCCCAAGCTGGGGCTGTTTGTGGATACCCTGATCCGCTTTGTGCAAAAGACCCAGCCAAACGAGTGGGCATTTTTTGAAAAGCAGAACCCGGTAAACCCGGTGCGGAAGTTCTGCACTGCCTTTAACAATGCCTGCGATGCGGACGGGCTGCTTTCGGTGCTGCGGTATGGGTTCAAGCACCGGGGACGGCGGTTCCGGGTGTGCTATTTTCAGCCGGAGTCCGCACTGAACCAGAAGGATGCCCAGCGCTACGCCCAAAACAAGATCACCTGCAACCGGCAGTGGTTCTACTCCGACACCACCCACAACTCGGTAGATATGGTGCTGGCGGTAAACGGCATCCCGGTGTTCGCCTTTGAGCTGAAGAACCAGTTCACCGGGCAGACCGTGGAGAACGCCAAGCAGCAGTGGATGCACGACCGGGACCCCCGGGAGGTGTGTTTCCAGTTCAACAAGCGCATTCTGGGCTACTTTTGCGTAGACCTGACCGAGGTGTGGATGACCACCCGGCTGGCCGGCAAGGACACACGCTTTCTGCCCTTCAATCGGGGCTCCAACGGTGCCGGGCGGGACGGCGGTGCAGGCAACCCGCCCAACCCCAGCGGCTACCCTACCGCCTACCTCTGGGAAGAAGTGTTCCAGAAGGACAGCATGATGGACATCCTGCAAAAGTTTATGAGCCTGCAGGACGGCAAGACCCTGATCTTTCCCCGGTATCATCAGCTGGACGTGGTACGCAAGCTGGTGGCAGATGTGCGGCAGAAGGGTGCCGGGCAGCACTATCTCATCCAGCACAGCGCCGGGTCGGGCAAGTCCAACTCCATTGCATGGACGGCGTACCGGCTGGCTTCCCTGTTCAACACCGAGAACAAGCCGGTGTTTGCCAGCGTCATCGTGGTGACTGACCGCACCGTGCTGGACGCACAGCTGCAGGAGACCATCTCCGGTTTTGACCATACGCTGGGTGCGGTGGAGGCCATCGGCGAGGACAAAAACTCCGGCGACCTGCGGGATGCCATCAACAACGGCGCACGCATCATCATCACCACGCTGCAAAAGTTCCCGGTCATCTATACTGAGGTGAACAAGACCGCCGGGAAGAACTATGCCGTCATCATCGACGAAGCGCACTCCTCCCAGACCGGCACCTCTGCCTTAAAGCTGAAAGCCGCCCTTGCTGACACCGAGGACGCACTGCGGGAATATGCCGAGTTGGAAGGCAAAGCGGAGGACGAGATCGACCCGGAGGATGCACTGGTGAAGGAGTTGACCTCCCACGGACGGCACAAGAACCTGTCCTTCTTTGCCTTTACCGCCACCCCAAAAGCCGCCACGCTGGAACTGTTTGGCACCGAGTACCCGGACGGCAGCCACCACCCTTTCCACATTTACAGTATGCGGCAGGCCATTGAAGAAGGGTTCATTCTGGATGTGCTGCAAAACTACATGACCTATTCCACCTGCTTCAAGATCGCCAAAACCATCCCGGACAATCCCGACCTGCCCGCCAGCCGGGCGGCAAAGCTCATCCGCAAGTATGAGGAGCTGCACCCCTACAACATCAGCCAGAAGGCAAAGATCATTGTAGAGACCTTCCGGGAGACCACCAGCCACAAGATCGGTGGGCGGGGCAAGATGATGGTAGTCACCTCTTCCCGGCTGGCGGCGGTGCGGTACTTCCACGAGGTCAAGCGCTACATTGCGGAGCAGGGCTATGACGATGTGCAGATCTTAGCGGCATTCTCCGGTGCCGTACCGGACGGCGGCGTGGAGTACACGGAGCCGTCCCTGAACGTCCGCGCCGACGGCAGCCACATTGCGGAAAGCCAAACTAAGACGGAGTTCCATAACAACTTCAATGTGCTCATCGTGGCAGAAAAATACCAGACCGGCTTTGACGAACCGCTGCTCCACACCATGATCGTGGACAAAAAGCTGAAGGGCGTCAAGGCGGTGCAGACCCTCTCCCGCCTGAACCGTACCTGTCCCGGCAAAACCGACACCTTTGTGCTGGATTTTGTGAACAAAGCAGAGGACATCCGGGAGGCATTCCAGCCCTTTTATCAGGAGACTTTTCTGGAGCAGGAGGTCAACACCGACCTCATTTACAAGACCCAGAAGGAGCTGCGGAGTTTTGCCGTCTATTCCGATGCAGACGTGGAAGCCTTTGCCAAGGAGTATTTCCGCAGCACCAAGCAGGATAAAAACGCCGTGGGCCGCATGAGCAGCGTTTTGAAGCCCGTGGCGGACCGCTACAACCAGAAAACGCAGGCCGAGCGGTACCAGTTCCGCCGTCTGCTGCGCAGCCTTGTCAAGTGGTACGGCTACGTTTCGCAGGTGGCTCGGATGTTCGATGAAGAGCTGCACAAGGAGAACGTATTCTGCGCTTATCTGCTCAAATTGCTGCCGCCGGACGAGGTCTCTCCGCTGGACTTGGAGGGCAAATTGCAGTTGGAGTATTACAAGCTGCAAAAGACCTTTTCCGGTGCCATCGAGCTGGAACACGCCAAGGGCGTCTACGAGCCGGTCACCCAGAAAGGTGCTCTGGGGCACGACCCCAAGGAGCCGCTGGACGAGATCATTCTGAAGATCAACGAGAAGTTCAAGGGCGAGTTCACCAATGCCGACCGGGTGCTGCTTACTGCCCTGCACGACCGTCTGCTGGCCGACCCGAAGCTGGCAAAGCTGGCGCGCAGCTCCGACCCGCAGATCTTTACCGAGAGCATCTTCCCCAAGGCTTTTGATACTGCCGCACAGGACAGCTATCTTGAAGCGCAGGACACCTTCGCTTCCCTGTTTGAAGATACCAGCAAGTACAAGGCTATCATGTCGGCATTGGCAGAGTGGCTGTATGGAGAATTCCGCAAGAAGTAAAACAGTTTTCCCTTTCTATTTACTTAAAACAGCCTGCATCCATCGGATGCAGTTCACGGGTTTGGGTGTTCCCCAACAAGCATTTTGCAATGCAAATGGTGTTTGTATAGACAGACACATTGCTTGCAGATGCAGACGACGGTCTGACCAAAATTGATACTACCTTTGATGGTGATACCGTCTGGCTGTCCATCGACCAGATGGCTGAGCTGTTCCAGCGTGACCGCAGCGTTATTGGAAAACACGTCCGGAACATCTTCAAGGAAGGTGAGCTTCAGAAGGAATCAGTGTGGGCAAAATTTGCCTACACTGCCGCAGATGGAAAGGTCTACGATGTGGACTATTACAACCTCGATGTCATCATCTCCGTCGGCTACCGGGTCAAATCCAAACGCGGCACACAATTCCGCATCTGGGCAACCGGCATCCTGGCAGTGCTGAGCAGCCTGCTCATGGCATTTGCGCCCGGCCTTTTCCTGATTTGTGCGGCAATGGGGCTGAACGCCCTGTCCAACACCATGTTTTCCGGCACCGATGCCGCTCTGACCTACGACAGCCTGAAGCAGGCCGGGCAAGAAGAACGGTATCTTTCCGTGGCCGCCAACCGCTCCCAGATCGGCATGCTGGCCAGCGCGCTCGGCTCCCTTGCCAGCACACTGCGGAGGTTTCTGCGGTTTTCCGGCTTTTATCTGGTGAGTGCGCTGTTTAGCAGCATTTCCACACTGGCCATGCTCCTGCTGAAGGAACCTGTGGTCACCGAGGCACAAGCCGCCCGGAGTTCCCATTCCCTGCGAGAGCTGCCGGGCCAGTTCGCGCAGCTGGTGCGGGACAGTGCCGCCGCCCTGCGCGGCTGCCCGCTGGCGGCAAAACTCATCGCTGCCGATGCGTTCATCTCTGTCCCCTGCTATCTGACCAAGATGTTCCTGCAGCAGCGGCTCGTGGAGCTGGGCTGGCCCACCGAGTGGCTTTTTCTGCCCTTGCTGCTGGGCGGTGCGGCCTGCGTGGCCGGTACCGAGATCGGCCGACGGGTACATCCCCACACCCTGCGGCGGTTCTACACGGTGTGTGCCCTGCTGGTCGGCGGCGGGACCTTTCTGGTCGGCGCAGCGCCCGCATGGGGCGGCATTCTGGGCATGATGCTGGTGCAGGGCGTGCTGGAAGTCTGGCTGCTCCATGCCGACCAGCGTCTCAATGCCCTGATCTCCAGTGATCAGCGGGCTACCCTCATCAGTGTGGACAGCATGGCCTACAGTGTCCTGATGATCCCCGCAAGTCCCTTTGTGGGTGCCGTGGGCGATCTCTTCGGGCAGGCGGGTGCCGGGCTTGCCCTGCTGGGCGTCCTGACCGCCGCCAGCGGGGCGGCGGTACTGGCCAAGCGCCGGAGCTGAGTTTTACCACAAAACGCAAAAGACCGCTGCGGCCTCCGGAGAGATCGCAGCGGTCTTTTCTTTTATGCTCAGTAGCACTTTTTGCAAGCCGTGAATCCGCGGGATTTTGCAGTGGACAGGCTCACTTTCTCAGGGCCTTTCATTCCGCTGCAGTTGGGGTTGCTGTGGTACTTCTTGCCGCCATGGGTGGGGATCCACACCATCTGGCTGGTCGTCTGGCCGGAAGATGCACTGCCCGTGCTCTTTTTGCTGCTGGCAGTGCTCTTGCTGCCGGAAGTGGTCGTGGTCTTTTTGCTGCTGGCGGCAGCGGCGGCCTTCTGGGCATCCAGCTTTTTCTGCCCGGCCGTGTACAAAGCTGTCGTGTCGCTGGTGGTGCCGTTCAGCAGCACCGAGCCATTCTGGATGTCCAGAATGGGCATGCCGTTCACGTCCAGTGTGCCGGCATACACGCCGTACAGGGTCATCTGCTGTGCCGGGGCCGCCGCCTTGAAGGCATCAAATTTCGACTTCTGCACGGCCACATACCACACGCCGTCGGCGGTGTCAAAGCCAAAAATAAATGCAGTATCGTTGCTGGTAGCCGCACTGTAATTGGGCGTACCGGTAATAGTGATAGGCTGTCCCAGCGGCTGAGACGTTGCCTGCGCATAGGGTACCGTCTGGCAGGAACTGCTGTCCACCGCCGCAAAGGCCGCCGGGCAGCACAACAGGCTCAGGCACAGGGCCAGTGCCGCTGCAAGAATCCGGAATTGTTTTTTCATCGCACACATCCTCCTCTGTTTGCCGGTCACCCGGCTATTTTACGGTTTGATCGTATCTCCTGTTTCTCTGTGCAGCAATTCCCAGAATGTGTTGTTTTTCGGCACATTCCGACGCATTCAGGAAGCAAGATCAGTTTTCACCATATATTATACCACTTTATGTTCATTTACGAACCGCAATATAGCATTCATTTCAAGCAAAATTCATCTCATAATAGTATTGGGGTGATAATAATGGATGAACTCAGAATTAAAAAGCTCTCCGAACCTGTTACATTTACGATTCGCGTAGACAAGTCAATCGTCGATTTCTACGATGATCTTGCCGGAAAAACAAATCGCTCCCGCAATGAGCTGATCGGGCTTGCTTTGGACTACGCCAAGGATAAGATCATCGTGGAAGAATAAGCGTTCTTTCCGTAAACAAAAAATGCGAACGAAAGCACTTCTGCTCTCGTTCGCATTTTTTTATTGCTTCACACAGCGTGTCGTGTTGCGGGCGCTCCGGATCAGATGCCGGCGGCAGCGTTCTGACCGGCAAAGCGGCCGAAGGTGGCGCTGCGGCCTGCGGCGGCACCAGCCATCAGGCAGGGATAGCTGCCGGAGAAGTAGTTGCCGCTCATGTCGCCGATGACATACAGGCCCGGGATGGCCTTGAAGTCGTGGTCCAGTGCGTGCATGTTGTCGTCGATCTGGATGCCGTCCATGGTGCAGAGGAGGTAGCCGCCGGACTGGCGCACACCGTAGAAGGGAGCTTCGCTCAGAGTGGACAGACGGTAGTCCTCCTTACCGTAATCCTCGTCCTCGCCCTTGGCAGCCAGCTCGTTGTAACGATCCACCGTTGCGGTGAAGGTGTCCTTGGGCAGGCCCAGCTTGTCGGCCAGCTCCTCCACGGTGTCGGCCTGCACGATGTAACCCTGGTCCTGCAGATCGGCGTTCATGCCCTCGATGTACTCCATGGGGAACACCGGAGCGGTGCCGTTCACATGCGGGTACAGACGGCTGCAGCCGTGGGTGGCAAAGCGCTTCACATCCTCGGGGTACTTGCTGTCCCACACAGTGCAGTAGGTGTGGTAGGGCTGGCTGGCTGCAGCGTGCAGCACCAGATCGTAAGGCATGTACTCGTTCATGAAGCGCTCACCGTTCAGGTTCACCTTCAGGAACGGCTGGCTGCCCATCCAGAACCGGGCACCATCGTTGGCTTTGCCGTACTCCCCCACCTGGTCGGGCTTGATGGCACCGCGGTCAAAGATCATGGAGGTGTGGGTGGTGTCCATGATGGCACCGGCCCACAGGCAGGCCTTGATACCGTCGCCCTTGGCACCTGACTTGGAATAGTTGACGCAGGTCTGCTCCACGCTCTGGGGCTGCAGGGCTTTCATCATGGTTTCATTGCCGCTGTAGCCGCCGCAGGCCAGAATGACGCCCTTGGATGCGTTGTAGCGCACATACTCGTCGTTGGCATTCTTGGCGATCAGACCGGTGACGCGGTTGCCGTCCTTTTCCAGCTTGACCATGGTGATCTCGTACTGCACTTCCAGACCGTCAGCCTCGGCGTGCTTCAGCACGGCGTCCATGGTCAGCTTCTCGTTGTACTCGTCGTACTGGGTGCTGTGGCCCACGTCCAGCACCTCGTAGTTGTCGTTGTCGTGCTTTTCGTCGATCTCGTGGCGGAATTCGATGCCGCTCTCGGCCAGTACGTCGGTGAACCAGTCGATGGTCTCACCGCTGCGGTCTGCCCACACCTGTGCCAGGCTGCGGCGGGTATAGCCCTGGCTCCAATTGCACAGGTAGCGCACAGCGTCCTTCTTGTTCACGTCATCGCCGTCCTCCTGCTGCTGCTTGGAGCCGCAGGCAGCCAGCGTGTCGCGGATGCCGCTGGCCATGTCGTGGCTGAACTTTTCGATCAGGATGGTCTTGGCACCGGCCTCGGCGGCAGCGGCAGCGGCAAAGCTGCCGGAGGAACCGGCACCCACCACCAGCACCTCACACTCCACGGTCTGCTTGATGTCGCTCTCGGCCACTTCGGGCTCCTCGCCCAGCCAGTCGGCGGTGGAGGCAGTCTCCTCGGTGGTCTGCTCAGCGGGGTTGATGGCGCCGCCGCTGGCCTGACGGATGCAGTCGGCCACAGCGTTCTGCACAGCCTTGCTGGTCACGGTGGCACCGGTCACACCGTCGATCTGGCTGGTCTGAGCGTTCATCACCTGCTCGATCAGCTTGTCCTTGGCGGCCTGGCCGATGTTCTCGGTCTCGCCGGAGAGGTCCAGCTCCACCTTGGTGATGGTGTTGGCATCAAATGTGACAGTGGCGGTGATCTCGCTCATGCCCTTGGCGGTGGCGGTGTAGGTACCGGGGGTGTAGATGCCGGCTGCACCGGAAGATGCAGCAGCGGTGGAGCTGCTGGCTGCATTGCAGGCAGCCAGACCGGCTGCGGTGACGCTGCTCATGGCGGCAGCGGCAGCGATTTTCAGAAAGCCTTTGCGGGAGATCTTTTCCATAATAAGGTTCCTTTCTCTTCTTTTTCTTCGTGCTTTGTTCCAGAGTGGCAAAAATGCTTTGCCGTTCTTGTTAAAAGTATCACATTTACAAGCAAAGAAAAAGAAGATATAATATCCCTATAAGCATCAAGTAAAACTTGCGTTTTGTAAAAAGGAGCACACCATGACCATTCAGCAGCTGCGCTATTTTCTGGCCCTATGTCAGGACCTGAACTATACCCGCACGGCCGGGCGGCTGTATCTGTCGCGGCAGGCGCTGCGCCTCAGCATTGCCGCGCTGGAAAATGAGCTCTGCGGCCCGCTGTTCATCAATGTGCGCAATCACCTTGCCCTGACCGAAAAGGGCCAGCGCTTCCGGGCACAGGCCGCGCCGGTGGTGGAGCAATTTGAGCGGATGTGCGCGCAGGCGTATCAGGATATCCGGTCCCCCGCTCTGCGGCTGGGCATCAGTGTGGCGTTGGTGCCCAGCTACCTGCCCATGCTGGGGGATGTGCTGGAGCAGTTCCGGCAGCAATACCCGGGCATCCCGCTGGAAACCACATTGCTCTCCAACGACGCCGTATGTGCACAATTGCAGAACGGCACGCTGGACGCCGGGCTGGTGATGGACCTGGGCGGCTGCGCGGCCGGGCTTGCCCGCACCGCGCTCACCCGGCACACTGCGGCCCTGCTGGTGCCCCGCTGCAGCCCGTTCTGGGGGCGCAGCAGCATCGCCCCGGCAGAGCTGGACGGTCGGCTGCTGTTGGTGCCGGGCCTTGCGCCGGAGCCGCTGGCCCCGCTGTGGAATACCCTGCGGCAGGCCGGTGCCCGCCCGAAGGTAGAGATCGGCGAGCAATACTATCAAGTGCTTTACCGCACCCAGGAGCGCAACGGTCTGGCCCTGGACCGGTTGGAGATCACCTCCGACCACAGCATGGGCAATGTTCAGGACGTGGCACTGGACGGCATGCCGCCCATCTGCGCCGCCTTTTTGCAGCCGGAGCCCGCAGAGCACCCCTGTGGCCGGCTTTTGTGCAGCTTTTTGCAGGAACACCTGCGCAATCTATGAAAGAAGGGACCCCTTATGCATTTTTATGGAACCATCGGCCCGGCCTGCGCCAGTGCCGGAACGCTGCGCCGCCTTGTGGACGCCGGCATGACCGGCCTGCGCATGAACCTTTCCCACGGGGCGCTGGCCGAACACGCTGACTGGCTGGCAATGATCCACGCTGTCGGCATTCCGGACCTGCTCATCGACCTGCAGGGGCCGGAACTGCGTGTCGGGCGGCTGACCAGCCCGGTCACCCTGCCGGAGGGCGGCACGGTACAGCTGGGTGCAGGCGGCATCCCCTGCCCTGTCCAGCTCGTGCAGGCGGCCCGCCCCGGGCAGCAGCTTTTACTGGACGACGGCAAGCTGCTGGTGGAAGTAACTGCCGCCGGGCCGGATGCACTGGTCTGCACCGTACTGCGGGGCGGCGTTCTGCAAAGCCGCAAGAGCATTGCCGCCCCGGGTCTGTCGGTGCCCATGCCCACCCTGACAAGTGAGGACCTTGCCAACCTGCGCATCGCAGCTTCCTGCGGCGTCACCGGGGTCATGCTGCCCTTCGTGCGCGGGAAACAGGACATCCTTGCCCTGCGGCAGGCGCTGGCCGAGGCCGGTGCGCCGCAGATCCGCATCTTTGCAAAGATCGAGAACCTTGCCGGGGTGCAGGCTCTGCCGGAGTTTCTGTCCCTCGTGGACGAGGTGGTCATTGCCCGCGGCGACCTGGGCAACGCCATGCCGCTGTGGGAGCTGCCCCGCTGTCAGAAACAGCTTTCCGCCGCCTGCCGGGCCGCCGGGGTGCCCTTTATGGTGGTCACCCAGATGCTGGACAGCATGTGCACCCGTGCCGTGCCCACCCGCGCCGAGGTGAGCGATATTTACAATGCTGTGTTGGATGGTGCGTCCAGCCTGATGCTCACCGGCGAGACCGCCGCCGGGCAGTACCCCGTGCAGGCCATGGAGTTCCTGGTTCGGACGGCAAACACCGCCCTGTAAGGCAGTTCGGCCTTCTGCGCGCTTTTTCGGCCCGAAATGACAAAAAGGATGGATTCTGTCGTAAAGAGTTGGTATAATGAAGGCAAAATAGTTTTGCAGGAAGGTTTTTCTATGGGAATCGTAGTCATCGGAGCCGTTTTTGTGGACATCAAGGGGTACCCCCTTTCCACCTACATCCCGGGCGGGCGCAACTCCGGCCGGGTCGAGCAGGTACACGGTGGTGTGAGCCGCAACATCGTGGAGGACATCGCCAATGTGGAGCTGCGCCCCACCTTTGTGGGTCTGGTGGACGACACCGGCATGGGCCAGGATGTCATCGACAAACTGCGCGACCACAAGGTGAACACCCAGTTCATCCGCCGCGTGAAGGACGGCATGGGCACCTGGCTGGCCGTGTTCAACAACGACGGTGACGTATGCGCCTCCATCTCCAAGCGCCCGGACACCACTCCCCTCACCGCTCTGCTGAAAGAGCAGGGAGACGAGATCTTCAAGGACTGCGACAGCATCGCGCTGGAGCTGGATCTGGAAAAAGAGACGGTCAAGCAGGTGCTGCGCTTTGCCAAAAAGTACAACAAGCGGGTCTACGCGGCCATCTCCAACATGAGCATCGCCATGGAACGCCGCGACTTTTTGCAGCAGGTGGACTGCTTTGTGTGCAACCAGCAGGAAGCCGGGCTGCTCTTCTCGGACGATTACGACCACCTTTCCCCCGCTGCCATGCGGGAGGTGCTGGCCGCCAACGTGCACAGCGCCAACATCCCCTGCATGGTGGTCACCATGGGCGGGCAGGGTGCCGTGTATGCCCGCGCCAACGGCGAAAGCGGCGTTGTGCCCGCCAAGAAGGTGGATGTGATCGACACCACCGGTGCCGGTGACGCCTTCTTTGCCGGTACGGTCATCGGCCTGACCTACGGCAAGAACCTGCCCGCCTCCTGCGAGATCGGCAGCCGTCTGGCCGCCTCGGTGATCTCCATCACCGAAAACGTCTGCCCCCGGTTCCGCCCGCTGGAATTCGGGCTGGACATTCCCGTGCTGGACTGAGTTACACCCAAAAGCGCCGGAGCATTCCCGCAAAAGGGAGCGCTCCGGCGCTTGTTTTTTGTTTGTCAGAGTTCGTTGATGGCTGCTGTGACGGGCATTGCCTGCAATCGCTTCACCGGGCCGTGCACCGCAAGCGCCGCTGCACCTGCCACGAACAGACAGAGCACTGCCAGCAGCCCGAAGGGCACCCGCCACACGACGCCGAAATAGTGGGTGATCAGCCGGGTATACAGTGCACGGTGCAGCACAAGGCCGGCAGCAACGCCCACCAGCAGGCCGGACGCTGCATAGGTCCCGGCCTCCGCCGCGATCATCCGGCACAGTTGGACATCCTCCATGCCCACGGCGCGCATGGCACCGTACTGCCGGGCACGGGCGGAAACGCTCATGGAGATGCTGTTGACGATGTTCAGCAGCGAGATGCCGCCGATGATGGCCAGAAAACCGTACAGCACGATGCGTACCGCGTAATAGGTGCCGCGGTCCTGCCGGTTGCTCTCCCGCAGGTCCTGCATGATGACGTCATCCGTGGCAAGGTCCGCCAGCGTGAAGAGGGTGTCCTCGTCGGCGGTGCGGTCCAACTGCACACCTACCATATTATAGTTCTGGTCGCCTGCCACCTGTCGGAACAGCGCTTCCGGTGCAATAAGGGTCACATCATCCGGGAAGGTGCCCTCCGAGAAGGCACCCACGATGGTAAGCGGCACCCCGTTCACTGTGATGACGTCCCCAATCTGCATGGGGTTGTTCTTATTGTAGATGGTCATCACTTCATTGCCTGCGCCGGGCATCCGACCCCGTACCACCACGGAACGGCTGGACTCCAGCATATAATCATCGTAGGAGCAGAAGATAACGTGGTCCACGTTGCCCTTGTCGCTGCTGGCCGGGGTATCCACCAGACCAGTGCAGCCCCACGCATGGGCGACGCCCGGCACTTCCAGCAGTGTCCGGGTCATGCTGCCGGGCAGCACCTGCGCATTGCCGTAGCCGTTGTAAAGCACATCGGGCTGCCACGGCACCAGACTGGGCAACAGCAGAGAGGCGAACTGCAAGAGCACGGTAAAGCCCAGCGCCAGCACAATGCTCAACGCAAAGCTGGCGGTCATCAGGGCCCAGTTCTTTTTGCTGGCGGTGGCATGGCGGACGCCCAGTGCCAGTTCCACCCGGCCCTTTCCGGCATGGGCCGCACGGCCCACCGGCACATTCTGGGTGCTGCCGGAGACCGCCGCCATCGGCGAGACCTTTGCCGCCCGCTTTGCAGGGGCCTGCGCAGCCAGCAGCACCGTCACCACACCCACCACAGCACCGGCGCACAGGCCCGCAGGGCTCAGCTGCCAGACTGGCGTTGCTGCAAACTCGCCGCCGATGCCGTACCGCAGCGCGGCGCAGATCGTCCAGCTGGCCAAAGTGCCCAGCACAAGGCCGATGGGCACCGCCGTCCTGCACCAGTTGAGGGCTTCCAGCCGGACGAACCGGATGACCTGCCGTTTGCTCATGCCGATGCAGCGCATCATGCCAAAGAACTGGGTGCGCTGGGCCAGATTGCTGTTCATGCTGCCGGAGATCATCAGCACTCCGGCCAGCAGCACCAGCACGAACAGCACCGCTGCCATCCCGTACACGGTCTGAAAAGCCGTACTGCTGCTCTGCCCTGCCGAACCCATCACCTGCAGGTTTTCCTGCACAGCCGTCTCCCCGTACCGGCTGCGCAGCTTCGGCAGGGCCTTTGCTGCTCTGGCCGCGCTGGTGTATTCCAGCTCATAATGTGTCTGGGGCAGTGCCTCGCCGTTTGCAGTCAGCAGGGCCGCAAAGGCTTCCTGCGGCAGGTAGGCATCCACGATGCTGTACTGCTCGCCGTAAAAATCCTCGTCGATGCCGCCGACGCCGGTGACCGTGAGGGGCTTTTCCGTTCCGTCCGGCAGTGTCAGCGTTACAGTGTCTCCGCTGCCCACATGCAGCACCCGTGCAGCGGTCTTGCCCAGCAGCACTTCGTTTTCCGCCTGCGGGTAGGTGCCCGCAAAGGCTGCGGCACGGTTCAGGCTCACATAATCTGCATCGGCACCATACAGCACCACCCGCTTGCCGTTCAGGCGGTATGCGCTTTCGCCGTTCTCATTGAATACTGCTCCGGCACCCACCCGCACCACATCCGGCTGGCCGACCAGCTGCGCAGCCTGCTCCGGCGTGATGCCGGTGACCTCCAGATGCCAGCTGCCGCTTTTTCCGGCTGCACGGCCCGTCTGGGTGCGCAGCATCATGTCCGCCACACTGAAGATGGCCGTGACCAGGAACACTGCCGTGACGATGCACAGGATGGTCAGCCGGTTCTGCCGCCTGCGCACCCTGGCAGAAATGGGGATCAGGCTTAGATAGCTTTTCATTCCGCGCACCTCCCGAAGTCGGTCAGCACGCCGTCCGACACCTGCAGCACCCGGTCTGCCGTCTGGGCGATGCTGCGGCTGTGGGTGATCATGACGATGGTCTGGGCGTATTTGCGGGAAGCCTCCTTCAGCAGGGCGATCACCTCGCCGCTGTTGCGGGTGTCCAGATTGCCGGTCGGCTCATCGGCTAAAATCAGCGCCGGACGGCTGATGAGCGCCCGCCCGATGGCCACGCGCTGCTGCTGCCCGCCGGAAAGCTGGCCGGGCAGGTGACTGCGCCGCTTGCGGAGGTCCAGCACATCCAGCAGTTCTTCCAGATACGCCATGTCCGGCTTCTGGTAGTCCAGCAATACCGGGAACAGGATATTCTGCTCCACGGTCAGCTCCGGGATCAGGTTGAACGCCTGAAACACAAAGCCGATGTTCCGGCGGCGGAAGATGGTGCGCTCCCGCTCTTTCATGGCAAACAGATCTCGCCCGTCCAGCAGCACCTTGCCGGAGGTAGGGGTGTCCAGCCCGCCCAGCAGATTGAGCAGAGTGCTCTTGCCGGAACCGCTCTCGCCCACCACGGCCACAAATTCGCCCTTGGGCACCGAGAAGCTCACGTCCTTCAGCGCCTGCACGGCAGTCTCGCCGGTGCCGTAGGTCTTGCAAAGGGCCTGTGCCTGCAACAGATTCATACAAAAACCTTCTTTCGTTTTGATCTGTCCACAGCATACCACCCGTTTGCTACAGCCCGGTGACTGCAAGACTACAATTTTGTAGGGATTGCCGGAGCGGGCCTGTTCCGCAGCAGGATGGTGAAGGCGGTGCCCCGGCCCAGCTCACTTTCCACTTCCAGTGTGCCGCCGTGGACCTCCACAATGGATTTCGCCAGCGGCAGCCCCAGCCCGATGCCCGGCGTATCCTGCGCAAAGCGGCTGCGGTAGAATCGCTTGAACAGATGGGGCAGGTCCTCCGGGTGGATGCCGGTGCCGGTGTCCACCACCCGGATACGCACAAAGTCGGCAAAGCGGCTGCCCTCTACCGTCACGGTGTCCCCGGCGCGGGTGTGGTCCAGCGCATTCTTGATCAGGTTGCCCACGGCCTCGCGCATCCACACCCGGTCACAGCACAGGCACACCCCCTGCTCTGCCGCGACGGCCAGCTGCTTTTGCTCCTGCCGGGCGCGGCAGGCAAAGGGCCGGGCAGTCTGCTCCAGCAGACCTTGCAGATCCTGTTCCGTTTTTTCCAGCTGTACAGTCCCCGCATCCAGCCGGGTGAGCTTGAGCAGACTTTGCACCAGCTGTTCCATCCGGTCCAGCTCCTGTTCGGAAAGTTCGGCCAGCTCCCGCACATTTTCTGCGTCATCCGTTCCGGCCTGCAGCAGACCGTTGTAGATATTCAGAGCGGCCAGCGGCGTCTTGAGCTGGTGAGAGATATCGGCCATGGTGTTCTTCAAAAACTGCTTTTCCCGCTGTTCCCGGTCGGCATGGGCGTTGAGCACTGCCGCCATCTCATTCACTTCATGGAACAGCCGGTACAACTGCCCTTCACGGCCGCTGTCCAGCCGGGCAGTGGCGTCCCCGTCCAGCAGGGCACGCACCTGCGCAGCCGCTTCCTCCAGCCGTTTCTGCCGTCGGGCAAAATAAGCAGCGGCACTGCCCAGCACCCCGGCCGCCAGAAGGACAAACAGCCCCAGCAGCGGCAGGCACAGTGCCGGGCACAGTGCCCACGACGCGCATTCTGCCGCCAGCAGGGCCGCAGCCAGCCCGGTGCACAACCGGGCAAACAGCTGCCGGACATCGTCCTCCACCAGAAATTTCATCTCACACATCTCCGTTCCAGCGGTAGCCCATGCCCCGCACCGTGACCAGCCGCTGCGGGCTGCCGGGGTCATCCTCCACCTTGAGCCGCAGCCGCCGGATGTACACCGTGAGGGTGTTGGTATCTACATAATTGCCCTCGCAATCCCACAGGGCGTTCAGAATGGTCTCTTTGGTCAGCACCTGCCCCGGGCTGCGCAGAAACAGGCACAGCAGCTTGTACTCCGCTGCCGTGAGCTCCAGCGGAACGCCGTTCTTTTCGGCCCGGCCGGCCAGCAGATCTACCCGGATGCCGCCGGAGCACAGCTCGGTGGCCTGCTGTGCCCCGAACCCTCCGGCCCGGCGCAGCAGTGCGTGCACCCGACTCAGCAGCACCCCCAGCTTGAAGGGCTTGGTGATGTAATCGTCACCACCCAGGTCCAGCCCGGTGATGATGTCCATTTCCTCATCCGACGCGGTCAGAAACAGGATGGGCACCCCGGAAGTGCGGCGCACCTCCCGGCAGAAGTCGAAGCCGGTGCCGTCCGGCAGGGTCACGTCCAGCATCAGCAGGTCGTAGCGGCCCGCCTGCCACAGATGCCCGGCCTCGGCCAGGGTACGGGCCGTGTCCAGCGCATAACCCGCCCGGCCCAGTGCAAGGGTCAGCCCGGTGACCAGACTTTTGTCATCCTCCAGCAGTAAGATCCGCTCCATGGTGCAGTTTCTCCTTTTTGCAAAAAATGCCGGGTGCTGCCGCAGGTACGGCAGCTGCCCGGCGTGCAGTCACGCATTCTGTTGTTTGTACTGTTCGCCCCACGCCCGCATGGCGTCCATGATGGGCTTCAGGCTCCGGCCCAGCGGGGTCAGGCTGTACTCCACCCGGGGCGGCACCTCCGGGTAGGCCTTGCGCTCCACCAGACCGTTTTCCTCCATCTCCCGCAGCTGGGAGGTGAGCACCTTCTGGCTCACGCCGGTCAGCGACTTTTTCAGCTCGCCGAAACGCTTGGTGCCGGTGAGCAAGTCCCGCAGGATCAGCACCTTCCATTTGTCACTGATCATGGTGAGGGTGGTTTCCACCGGGCAGGCCGGCAGTTCCTTTTTGGTACACATCTGTCGTTTCTCCCCTCCGGCCCCTCGCGGGCTGTTTTTTCTATTTTACGGCACAGACGCGGTGCTTGTCAAGCAGGGGCCGGGCACCCCGCACATCCGGCTCAAAAAAATTTTTTGCAGTCCAAATTGCGAGAAATCGGCGGTTCACCGCAAAAGTTTCCGAATCGTAACCGGTCAAAAGTCACCCGCCGGTAACCAGGTTACCGCATTGTGCGTACTTTACGCCGGGCAAAAAGGGGTGTATGGCCTCGTCAGCCGGGGCACGCCGAGATGCCCCGCACACCCAATGCAATAATCCTGGAGGTACCAAACCATGTCTCTGAACAAAATCGTTGAATTCCTGAATGCCAACCCCGTGCAGTATCTGGCTACCGTCGGCCGTGACGGCAAGGCCAAGTGCCGTCCCTTCATGTTCGCCGGTGAGCTGGACGGCAAGCTGTGGTTCTGCACCAACAACCAGAAGGACGTATACAAGGATCTGCAGGCCAACCCCTACACCGAGATCTCGGTGTCCAGCCCGGAATACGCCTGGATCCGCCTGCACGGAAAGGCCGTGTTTGAAAACAACATGGCTGCCAAGGAGATGAGCATCTCCAACCCCATCGTGAAGGGCCAGTACGGCGAAGCCACCAACCCCATCTTTGAGGTGTTCTACCTGGAGGATGCTCACGGCGCCATTGCCGACTTCTCCGGCAACCCTCCCTACGAGTTCTGATTCCCGTTTCGTGCAGATCGCCTTGGAAACGCTGTTTTCAGGGCGTTTTGCCGTTTGGTACCGCAAAGGAGGTCTTTCTATGACCCAGACCGAACGCCGCCGTTTTTTGCTCAGCCGCCTGCTGGCAGAAGCCCCCGAATACCGGCAGCTGGCCGTCCCGGACGATGCCGCCGGGCAGAAGCAGCTGCTGCGCGCACTGCTCAATGTTTTCAAAGATTTGGACAAGGAAATCTACACCCGACTGCTCACAGCCTGAGCAGCTCAAAAAGGCCCTGCACGAGGCTGATGCCTTCATCATCAGCGCAGGAGCCGGGCTGTCCACCTCCGCCGGGGAACGATTCCGAACATATTTCTCCGATTTTGCCAGCAAATACGGCTTTACGGATATGTATTCCGGCGGGTTCTACCCCTACTCCACCATGGAGGAATACTGGGCGTACTGGAGCCGGTACATTTATATCAACCGCTATCAGAACGCCCCAAAGGCCCGCCGTCCATCTCTTTTGGCTCCGGCTTGATGGCCGCTTTTAACTGCGGTGTATTGACCGAACCGAGCTGGAACAGATGATCCGCGAACACGGATTTATCGTTTCCGACAGCTAAAATGTATTTCAGCAGATCTCCCGTAATATGCCGGGCCGTACCATCCGACCGAAATTTCCGTCGTAGTTCAGGTTTCCACGCAAGAATGACAGAGCATTCCCGTCCTCTCGCTGCAGTCCTGCACCCCGATAAAAAGCTGCCCGCATACCGTGTGATCTTGTCACATCCGGTATGCGGGCAGCTTGTCTTTTCTGATTTTACGTGCTTTTGGGGCTTATTTTGCCACGATCTCGTCGGCCAGAGCGTCCATCTGGGCTTCCGCGGCAGCATTGGCAGCAGAGCGGATGGTGACCACGTTCTCGCAGACCGTGATGTTCTTCATGCCTTCCAGCTCGGCGCGCATGAGTTTGGCAGCCATGGGGGCCCAGGTGCCGTTCTCCATCAGGCCGACGGTACGGTTCTGGAACGCCTTGGTCTTGAGGTGGGTCAGCAGGGACTCCATCGGCGGGAAGAGGAAGCCGTCATAGGTGGCGCAGGCCAGAACGATCTTTCCGCAGCGGAATGCCTCGGTGACGGCGTAGGACACATCGGTGCGGGTCAGGTCCATCTCCACCACCTTTGCGCCCTTGGAACGCAGCTTTTCGGCCATGGTGTGGGCCGCGGCGCGGGTATGGCCGTGGATGGAAGCACTGGCCACCAGGATCTTTTCCGGTTCTTCCGGCTTATAGCTGGACCAGGTATCATAATAGGCCAGATACTTGCCCAGGTCCCCGGTGAGCACCGGGCCGTGCAGCGGGCAGATGGTGGCAATATCCAGTGCGGCTGCCTTTTTGAGCAGTGCCTGCACCTGCGGCCCGTACTTGCCCACGATGTTCAGGTAATACCGGCGGGCTTCGCTGGCCCAGTCGGCCTTTTCGTCAAACTTTGCCACCGCCCCGAAGCGGCCGAAACCGTCGGCGGAGAACAGCACCTTTTCGCTGCTCTCATAGCTGACCATGACCTCCGGCCAGTGCACCATGGGTGCAAACACAAAGGTGAGGGTGTGGCTCCCCAGAGACAAGCTCTCGCCGTCCTTCACCACCACACGGCGCTCCTTGGCCACGGCATCCGGGCCGAAGAACTGCTCCATATACACAAAGGTCTTGGCGTTGCCCACCACCTTCATGTCCGGGTACTTAGCGGCCAGGCGGGCAATGTTGGCACCATGGTCCGGCTCCATGTGGGAGACCACCAGATATTCCGGCATGCGGTCGCCCAGCGCTTCGGTGAGGTTTGCCAGCCAGGCATCCGTGGCACGGTTGTCCACCGTGTCCAGAATGGCGACCTTTTCATCCAGAATGACATAGGAGTTGTAGCTGACGCCGGTGGGCACCGGGTACTGACTTTCAAACAGGTCGATGGTGGTATCGTCCACCCCCACGCCCAGAATGGTATTGCTGATCTTCTGTACGCTCATAAATCCCATGCTCCTTTATTTTTATGCTGTGCCGCAGAAAGCGGCCGATTCTTCTTAAGAACAATTCCTAGTATAGCACATCGTCAGAAATTTAGCAAGAGGAATCTGCGGCTTTTCCCGCCCGGACCCCTGACCACAACCGTTATTCATCGCCCCTGCTTTCCGGCAGGCGGGCAGACACGGGGCGGCCCGGCTCGGTGTCCAACTCCAGCAGGGCCGCAGCGCTGGCGTCATCCATCGTCTGTACGGCCCGCAATTTGCGGCTGATGGCACGGCTGCGCACGCCGATGAGATTATCCAGCTCTTCGTCGGTCTGGCGCAAACGCTGCTGCAGCTTGGAAAGCCCCTGCCCGAACTTGTCGAACTCCGTCTTGACGGCACCCAGCAGCTGCCACACCTCGCCCGAACGCTTCTGGATGGCAAGGGTCTTGAAGCCCATCTGCAGGCTGTTGAGCAGGGCCGCCATGGTGCTGGGGCCGGCCACGTTCACCTGATAGTCCCGCTGCAGCACCTCCAGCAGGCCCGCATTCACCACTTCGGCGTACAGGCCCTCGAAGGGCAGAAACAGGATGCCGAAGGCTGTGGTATACGGCGGCTCCACATACTTTTCGCGGATGTCCTTGGCCTCGCTGCGCAGCACCAGTTCCAGTGCATGGCGGGCGTTTTCCACAGCCTGCGCATCGCCGGATGCCTGCGCATCCTGCAGGTGGGCGTAGGTATCACCGGGGAACTTGGAGTCGATCGGCAGCCAGACGCTGCCGCCGTCGGCACCCGGCATTTTGATAGCGTACTCCACCCGCTGGGCGCTGCCGGGGATGGTGGCCACATTGGTGTCGTACTGCTCTGGGGCCAGAATTTCTTCCAGAATGGCTCCCAGCTGGATCTCGCCCAGGATGCCGCGGGTCTTGACGCCCGACAGCACCTGTTTCAGGCCGCCCACATCGGCGGCAAGGCTCTGCATCTCACCCAGGCCCTTGTACACCTGTTCCAGCTGGGCGTTGACCGCCTTGAAGCTCTCGGTCACCCGCTTCTGCAGGGCATCCTGCAGCTGCTCGTCCACCGTGCAGCGGATCTCGTCCAGCTTCTGGGCATTCTGTGCCTGCAGGGCGGCCATGCTTTCGGCCAGCGTTTTGCGCATTTCTTCCAGCTTGCGAGCGTTGGAAGCTTCCAGCCCCTGCAGACGCTGTTCCATGGTCTGCTGCTGCGCGGCCTGCCCGGCATTCAGGGTGCTGCTCATACCCTGCACAGCGGTCTGCAGCGTTTCGCTGATGCCGCGCATGGCGTCGTAGTTCTGCCGGGCCAGCTCGGCCTGCTTCTGGGCAAAGAGCTTCGACTGGGCGTCCAGCTGCTGACGCACCCACTCCTTGAGGGCTTCGTCGTCCTGCCGGGGTGCCTGTTTGCCGGAGCGGTACAGCAGCAGTGCCTGCTGCAGGCAGATGGCCACCAGCAGAACGGTGTAGAGTAATGCAAGAAATTCCATAGGGTATCTCCTTATAAAATCCAAGATCCGGGCCGTGCAGACGCAAAGCCCGGACCTTTTGCTTTTTACAGTGTCTCGTAACGGCGCAGCGTCTGGCTCCACTGCAGCTGCTCGCCGTACAGGCCCACACCGTCGGCTTCCACCTCGCCCACCTGATTGTCACAGGGGTCGGCGCGGAAGGAGCACATGGGCGGGTCAAAGGGTGCGCAGAGGGCACGGTTCGCCACCATGCGGCCGGTGTCCAGATTGCCAAAGTAGTGCAGGCGCATCTTCTCGTTCCCGGCACGGGCCATGGAGGCACCGGCCGAGCAGTCGGCGTACATCCAGCCCTGGGGCGCGATGTAGAACGCGGCCCAGTCATGGCAGCCCACCATCTCCCGCCGCACCACCAGACCGCTCTGCCACTGGGCCGGGATGCCGGCCAGACGGCACAGCACGATGAAGGTAGAGGCCATGATGCCGCAGTCACCCCGGCGGTTGTGGGCACAGCCGTCGGTGATGTTTTCCTGCACGAAGTAGGGCGGCTGGTAGTGGTAGTGGGTGTTGAGGGTCACATAGTCGTAGATGCGCTTTGCCTTCTGCACCGGGTCGGTGAGCCCCTGGGTGAGCTGGGCCGCCAGTGCCCGCAGATAGGGCGTGAACTCCAGATGCGGCAGCTCCTCCTGCGTGTCAAAATCCGGCTGCACGGGGTCCGCCTGCATGTGCAGCGGGTCGGCATAGCGGGCCGTGGTACGGTAACTGTACACCGCGCCAAAGGGCCGGTTCTCGGCAAGGTCGGCCTCCCAGTACGCCGTGCGCTGGGCAGCATCTTCCGGTGCAATGTGGGTCGGCGGCTCGGTGAAGGAATCCAGCGTGATGCCGCTCTGTGCCGGGCAGGCCGCCGGGAGCGGCAGCCACACCCGGACGTGCACGGTGCTGCGGCCCTGCTGCTTTGCAGCCGCAAGGGCAGCGGCAAAGGCCTCGTCGCTCATGCCGATGCTGGTTTCCAGCGTGATGTCCGCGCTGACTGCGCCGGTGCGCACCATCTGCTCGTGCTCCGGCTCATACCGCTCCCAGCTGGGGTGCTGCAGGGGCGGGTCGATCTGACGGGCTGCCAGCTCCGGATGGGTGGCCAACAGGGTCTCGGCAAAGGAGCGGATGTACCGCTTCTCCCCTTCCACGAACCGCCAGTCCATGGCCCCGGCGCGGTCCAGTGCCCGGAATTCTTCCGGGGTAAAGCCCCGCACAAGGTCCTGCAGCAGTTCCAGCGCCTGTGCTTCGGGCACCGTATAGTCCAGCGGCAGACGGCGCAGGATCTCCCGCTGGGCCAGCAGTGCATCCCGCATGGCATCCACACCGCAGGGTGTGGGGTTTTCCGGCAGAGGGCCGGCAGGCTGCACCGGCTGGTTCTGGGTCTTTGTCCAGTCCTCCGCCAGGTAGGTGTCAATGCAGGCAATGGCCTCGGTATAATAGCCCGCCTCTTTCAGGCGGCGCACATCGTCCGGCAGGCCGAGGTTCAGGCTTGCCAGACAGGCATTCAGGTTCTTCATTGCATTCCGCTCCTCTCTTGTTCAGATTCAGCCGTTGATCTGGGTCTCCCAGAAGTTCGCAGCGTCCAGCATCCAGCCGTCGGCATCGGTGCCTGCGCCGGTACCCACGCCGTGGGTCGCATTGGGGAACAGCACCTCTTTGCAGGGCACATGGTGCTTTTCCAGTGCGCGGCTCAGCGCCGGGCGCTGAGCCGGGTAGCACAGCAGCGGGAACACATAATCGTTCTCGCCGTACCAGTGATACACCGGCGGGTAATCGTCGGTGACACAGTCAGAGATGTTCAGTTCATAGTACCGGCCCTCCAGTACAAAGGGGTCGATGGCAGCATGATAGACCGGCTTATACTCAAAGAAATTGTTGATGGGATAGCCCAGCAGCAAAGCACCGGGCTTGGGTACCCCATAGTGCTTGTAGCCCAGTTCGTCGCCGGAGAACACACCGGCCAGATGGCCGCCGGAGGAATAGCCCAGCAGGGCGTAGTTTTCCGGCTGCACATTGAACTGGTCTGCATGAGTGGTGATGAACCGGACAGCGTTGCCAAGGTCAGCCACCGGGGCGTTGTCCTTTGCCTTGAGGAACACGCGGTAGCGCAGCACGAAGGCTGCGTAGCCCATCTGGTGCAGCCGCCATGCCGTGGCATAGCCCTCGGACATATTGGAAGTCTTGTTGAGCACATTGCCGGACATGACCACCACAAACTTGCTGCCGGACACTTCCGACGGCCAGTAATACAGTTCCACGCCATCACGGGTGGCGTCTGCGGCGATCTCCTCCGGGGAGTACACTTTATAGGTCACCTGAGTGCCGGCTTCATAGGTATCGGCCAGATAGTTCAGAGCGTCGGCGCTGTCCTGTGCCATGTTGGCGCCCACATAGTCCGACAGCGTGGTGCCTGCTTCCGGGGTGTCCGGGCTGTCCACAGCACTCTGCCAGGTCCACACGCCGCTGGCGGCGAATGTCGGGTCGGCACGCAGGTCAGAGACGAGGGTATCCGGCGTAACGGTCAGATGGCCCGATGCGGCAGAGGCCTCCACCGGCAGACCGGCCAGCAGCAGCGCAGCGGCCGAAGCACCGGTCACCTGCAGAAACTGGCGGCGAGAGATCTTGTTTTGCATAAAAGCATCCCCTTTTTTATAAACTCAAATTCTGATATTTCAGGAAGTGTGCTGCTCCCAGAAAGCCACCGCATCCGTCATCCAGCCCTCCGCATCGGTGCCATTGCCGGTGCCGATGGCATGGGGTGCATTTTCATAGACGTGCACCTCACAGGGCACACCGTTTGCCTCCAACGCCTTCCGGACGGCCGGACCCTGGAACGGATATCCCAGAGTCTTCAGGGTAACATCATTCTTGCCGTACCAGAAATAGGTCGGCGGGAAGTCCGGTGTGATGCCGCCTGAGATATCCGACCAGTAATACCTCCATCTGCAGGATGCCGGGTCCATCACGGCATGGTACACCGGCTTGATCTCTGCAAAATCGTTGACGGGGTAGCCCATCAGCAGTGCACCGGGCTTTGGCACATCATAGGCCTTGTAGCCATAGCACTTATCCGAACTGAACAGCCCGCACAGCTGCCCGCCGGAGGAAAAGCCCACGAGGGCATAGTTTTCCGGCTGCACGCCGAACTGCTGTGCATGGTTCGTGATGAACTGCACCGCCCGGCCCAGATCCTGCAGGGGGCCGTTGTTGCTGATATCCCACAGAATGCGATACCGCAGCACAAAGACGCTATAGCCCATCTCGTTCAGCTTCGCTGCCACAGCAATGCCCTCGTTCAGGTCGCCGCTTTTCATGGCCGCATTGCCGCCCACTACCAGCGCATATTTGCCATCGGCATTCGTGCCGGGGAACCAGAACAGCTGCACACAGCCCAGCGAGGAGTCGGCTGCGACCTCTTCCGGGCTGTACACCTGCCAGGTCACCTGCTTACCGGCTTCGTAATTCTCAATGACGATGTTCAGGCCGTCGGCGCTGTCCTGTGCCGTGGCCTCACCCACATAGTCCAGAAGGGTCTTGTTTTCATACAGGCGGCGCAGCGTCAGGCTGTCCGCATCCCCTTTGCAATAGGTGGAGACCCCGCTGCCCGCAATGGCCGGGTCGGAGCGGATCTCCTTCATGGTCATATCGGTGGTGATGCGGCCCTCCGCACACACCGGCAGGGCAAGAACAGCCGCAAGGCACAGCATGGCCGCGCCGCGTTTCAGCAGATGTCCGAACATTTCACCCATTCCTTTCCGATTTGAATCAGCCGGTGGTATGTGCTTCCCAGAAAGCCACCGCATCCGTCATCCAGCCCTCTGCATCGGTGCCGTTGCCGGTACCGATGCTGTGCGGGGCGTTCTGATAAACGACCATCTGATGGGGAATGTTGTTTCGCTCCAAGGTCCGGTCAAAATCCCTGTGCTGGCCAGGCATCTCGGCAGAGCTCAGCACAACATCGTTTTTCCCCCACCAGAAGTACACAGGCGGATAGTCTGCGTCTACCATATTACACAGATTTGCCCAGTAGTAACGCCAGCCGCAGGTGCCAATGTCATACAGAATGTGGTAAAGCGGCTTCATCACTGTCAGGTCCACCACCGGGTAACCCAACAACAGTGCACCGGGTCTTTCCACCTGATAGGAGCCATAGCCCCGTTCCTTGTTTGCAAAGATTCCTGCAATCTGTCCGCCAGAGGAATAGCCCACCAGTGCATAATTTTCCGGCTGCACACCGAACTGCCCGGCATGGGCCGTGATAAACTTTACCGCATTGGCAAGATCCTGAATGGGCGCATTGTCGCCCATGTCGATCCAGGTGCGGTACCGCAGCACGAACACGGTGTAGCCCTGTTCATGCAGCTGGTAGGCCGTGGAGCCGCCCTCTTCCATCTCGGAGGTCATGGTGCTGCCGTTGCCGGGCACCACCAGCGCGTACTTGCCGCCCGGCTCCTTGCCCGGGAAATAATACAGCTGCACACACCCCAGTGAAGAGTTTGCCGCGATCTCTTCCGGGCTGTACACCTGCCAGGTCACCTGTACCCCATTGCGGGTATTTTCCGCCACCAGATTCATGGCCGCCACGCTGTCATCCACCAGCTCCGGGCGCATGTACCGTTCCAGCGTTTTGTTCTTCCAGTATTCGTTGCCAAGGCCGCTCAGCTCACGGCAGTAAGTATAGTAGCCAGACGACTTGATGGCCGGGTCATCCCGCAGCTGCTGCAGGGTGGTCTGCCGGGTGAACGCCGCCGAATTTTGTGCTGCCCACACCGGCAGGCTCAGACAGGCCAGCTGTGCCAGGCACACCGCCCCGCACAGCAGCTTGTAGTTCCATGATCTCATTTTTTGTTCCTCCTTTGGTCCGGTCCCAACCGGACGATATGAGTTTATTGTATCACATCCGCGTATATTGTCAAAACAATTCTGCGTCCCCCGGCCGGGGGAAATCTTTCTCCCGGAGGGAGGCTTTTGGCAGCCCGGCCAAGTTTCCCGTACCAACAAAAAAGGCTCCCTCCTAGAGGGAGCTGTCGCCGCAGGCGACTGAGGGAGTTGCACGCAAAAAATGGGCCCGGAGACTTTCGTCTCCGGGCCCATTCAGAACCTGTTCTTTGGTCTGCCCTCAGGCAAACCAGCTAGTCAGTCACAAGGGCTGATTAGAACTCGACCTTCCAAGCCTTCTCACTGACATCGTTCTTCACGGTGCCGGTAGCCAGGTTGTAGATGGCAGCAGCAGAACCGACCATGCGCAGGCCAGCGTTCAGAACGCCGTTAGCACCGTTCAGGAACTTGTCGCCAGCGGTCAGCTCACCATCATGCTTGCCGAAGCCAGCAGCGGAGCCGGTGCCGTAAGCGCCCTTCACATCGGTGTACCAAGCGTTGCCCAGAGCACCGGGACGGTAGCTGCCGCCGAACAGAACGCCGACAGTGTTGCCGATGTACTTGCCCAGGAAGCTGTTACCGATGATGGTAACCATGTTGGTGTTGAACTTCTGCCAGTTCTCGACCTTCAGCTCGGGGGCCAGGATCTCAGCCAGAGAAGCGCCACCGTTGACGTAGGTCATCTCGTTCTCAGAGATTGCGGAAAAGTTTGCAGGCATCATCATAATGAATTACTCCCTTCAAAATGTAGAAAGATATTTTGCAAGCTCACTTTCGTGTGCTCACCAATCCTTACTAGGATGGCAATAATATACCACACTTTCCAGAAATGTTCAAGTACCTTTTTGCAAAAAGTGTAAAAAATGTGAAACAAGGTCTATAAAAGTATTGCTTTTGTACAGTCCGCAGGCGGTTTTCCGGTTCCGACAAGCTTTGCCGCCGCCGGGCGGTACACTGGCTGCAAGGGGGCTGCGGCATTGAAAAGCGTGATCTACCTCGACGAGCTTCTGCTGACAAATTTTGTCCTTGCTGCCCTGTTTCTCACCGCAGCCGGTCTGCTGTGCGCCACCGTGTGCACCGGGGTGCGGCTGTGCACCGGGGCGGCACTGGCGGCAGTGTCGGCACTGGTACTGCTGGCCCCGGAGCTGCCGGGAGCCGTGGCAGTTGGTTATAAAATTTTCACAGGTTGCGCGGTGGTGGCCGCCGCCTACGGCCTGCCCGGGCGGGGGCGTTTTGCCCGGTTGTGTGCGTGGTACGCCCTGCTCAACCTGCTTTTGTGTGGAGCGGTGGTGCTGCCCGACGTGCAGAGCCGCAACCTGAGCGTAGCCCTGCCGCTGTCCCCCGGGCGGCTGCTGGCCAGCTGCGCCGGGGTGTATGCCGTACTACGGGCCCTGCTGTACTGCTTTGGCCGCAGCGGCGCGCCCAGCGTGCCCGCCACGCTGGAGGTGGCCGGGGTGCAGCTGCCGGTACAGGCCTTCCACGACACCGGCTTTGCCCTGCAAGAGCCGTTGAGCGGCAAGGCCGTGGTTCTGGTGCAGTACCCAGCGGTACGGCACCGCCTGCCGCAGGCAGCCCGGCAGTATCTCGATGGTTGGTTTGCCCACAGCACAGCCCCGCCCCCGCCGGAGCTGGGGGTGCATCTGGTGCCCTGCCGCAGCATCCACGGCCAGAGCATGCTGCCTGCCCTGCCCGCTGCCCTGCAGTTGGGCAAAGACCGCGCAGGCGGGCTGCTGGCGGCGTTCTGCTGCCCCACGCCGCCGGACCCTGCATGGGAGCTGCTGTACGGCGAGGATGCGGCACAGCTGCTCTTATAATACTTATTATAGGGAGGACTGCTCATGTTCCAGTTTTTGCGGCAGCTCTGGCACCGCCTGTGTGCGCGGCTGCGGTTTTGCGGCGGCGTGCAGTATCTGGCCGGCACCGCCAGCCTGCCCTCTCCCCTCTCTTTCAGGAATTCGCCCCAGAACTGCCTATGGAGGAGTTGTGTCCTATAAAGCCGGAGGAATGGGACGCCTTCCGCCGGGTGACGTTTCGGAAGGTAGGAAAGCTGTCTCACGAGGAACTGGCGATGAATCTCCAGGAAAAGGGGCAGGTCCTGTGCGTGGTCAACACCAGGGCGGCCGCCCAGGAGATATTCCAAAGGCTCACAGGCGGGGGAAATTTCCACCTCTCCACTCTCATGTATCCCGCCCACAGGCGGGCGGTCCTGGATGAAGTGCGCCGGCGGCTCAGAGAAGGTCTCCCGTGCCGGGTGGTGTC
>OLOQ01000729.1_pt1 | contig 35173 bp, 31 predicted proteins | sample 1673101 | NCBI WGS metagenome assembly OLOQ01 (sample SAMEA3136754, study PRJEB25190) | human gut metagenome | biome: human gut; feature: human-associated habitat; material: faeces | place: Austria | collected 2013 | reverse complement strand
GGACTTCTATGTCTTGAGATACAAGGCCTTTTCCATTATTCAGTAGACATTATATATGGAACAAGCTGCTTGTGATAGGTTTCAGAATTCATATAATAGCCTAACCACCCTGGCGCAAAACAACCTTTTATAGGTTTACACAACATAGTATGCAGTCCAGCTGCAACTTTTTTCCCATGCGTTTCCTGTACCTCAACTACTTTACCAGCAGTCAAATCTTCAGCGGTATCAGCAATAACAACATCTCCATCATCAACAAAGGTGGTAATTTTTGCACCGATATCCGAAAGCAATGACGGTATTTCTTGTTCAGACAGTTTGAGAACTTCTCCATATCTTACAAGTATATCACCATAATGTATATTTTTTACCCCTGTACTATCTTCGCACATACATTCTCTTGAAAATGTGTTTGTGGCACCAAATGTAAAAACCTGATTAAACCCTTTTATCTCCCATTGTCCACTAAACCCCGGAAGGCGCTTTTTTCCGGTCAATAACCGCTGCATAAGATACTTCTTCTGCCGCTGCTTTTCGGCCAGGAGCCTTTCTTTCAACTCAATCACCTTGTCCTGTGTGGTGAGGATAGCGGCGATTTTTTGTTGTTCCTCAATGGGGGGAAGTACGACCATACTTTTCGAAAAGCGATCCTGACCAAGTGTTTTGTTGCGCCCCGCTCCACCAGGAGAGGCCGCCTCTAAAACATCGGTTCCTCGTTTTGTTAGAAAAAAGGCAATCAGATAGTTTATGTCTACCTTGTTATCAATGGGACGATACATCGGAAATCGGTGAGAAGCAATCATGCCCACCTCTGCCTGGGTAGTCTTACCAATGGCTTGTTCCCACGCAAACACGATATTGACAATAAAGCAATCTGGCTCGATCCAAAAGACGGATTTATTTCCCAGTGCTGCACCTGTAACGGGTTCTTTATAGAAAAGTCCTTTTCCGTGGGAACGGATGCCAATTTGGGTATACAGTTGATTTGGCTGAATTTTTACTGGCATTCCCACACGTTGGAGACACTCACCGACTCTCAAAACCGTCCAGTTGTTCGGGAGTACCCCATGCTTTGTCTTTTGGTACCTCTCTGGCACCTCGCCCCGGCGGATTTGTTCGATACGGTGTTTGATTTCTGGGGTCATTTTTTACCTCCTTGGGCTTTTGAAAGCTCAATCATAGCTTTCAAGCTTTCAGGATTTTTAATCAGTTCGGGCAAGACAGATGCCATCAACTGTTGATTAAATTGCTCACTTGAAGGAACATTCTTCTGTGATTCGTTATTATGTAACCCGGCTGCAGCATTTTGAATTTGCATTTTCCTTAATACACTTTCTTCTTCTATTTTCTGGGCCAGTCCCTCTGGATAATATGTGTGCTTAATTTGATCTCATTGGATGTCTTTAAGCTTTAAGGCCTTAGACATCACCTCTAGCAGTTTTAGGTGCTTATCTTCAATGCTCTGCGGAACCGGTGGTTTTTTATCTGTTTCATTGAGAAAATTCTGGTATGCTACACGCACATCTTTATCCTTGTAAAACACAACATCAATCGAATTTAAGGCACGAACGCTTTCCTCAGAGGAAACCATAAAACGCGTTGCCATTATCGTCTCAAAGATACGCATTTTCCTGTTATAGATGTTATTCCTTCTTTGCCACCAAATTGTTAACAGAGTAGCCAATAATCCAGAAATTAAGGCAGTAACGACAACCAAGATAATTTCCTGCATCTTCTAAGACCCCCTCACAATCCCAACTCTTCCAAATACTTTTGCATCTGCGCCTGGACCTGAGCCAACTCCGTCTCGATGTCAGCGATATTCTGCTTTACCTGGTCGATATCCACCAGCTCCTCTTCCTCGAAGGTGTCCACGTACCGGGGGATATTTAGGTTAAAGTCGTTTTCTTTAATCTCATCGAAGCTGGCATCGTAGGCATACTTGTCCACATTTTCCCGGGCGCGGTAAACCTGGACAATCTTTTCGATGTCGCAATCCCGAAGGAGATTCTGGTTTTTCCCCTTTTCGTAGTTGCCCTCAGCGGAAGCGTCGATAAAGAGCACGTCACGGCGAGTGCGATTTTTCTGAAAGACAAGAATACAAGCCGGGATGCCCGTTCCGTAAAACAGGTTGGCGGGCAAGCCGATGACAGCGTCCAGGTAATTGAGTTCTACCAACTGGCGGCGGATTTTTCCTTCGCTAGCGCCCCGGAACAGGACACCGTGAGGCAACACAATGGCCATGCGCCCGTTTTCTCCATCCAGGCTAGAAAGCATATGGAGAACAAAGGCGTAATCTCCCTTAGAGGCCGGAGGGATTCCCAAATCAAACCGGTGATAGGGATCTAGATCGGCAGTCATCTTCTTTTTCCCTTTGCTGTCGGCCTCCGCTTCCGAAAGGAAACCGCTGTCCCACTTGTCCAAGCTAAACGGCGGATTCGCCACCACCTTCTGAAATTTCATCAGCTGGTCGCCCTCCAGATTTTGGGGGTGAGATAAAGTATCACCTTGCCAGATACGGGCATCGTCTACCCCGTGGAGAAACATATTCATGGTACAAAGAGCCCATGTCTGGGCGTTAAGCTCTTGACCGTAGATGGCTACCTTTCCGCTGGGAACTTTCTTATACGCTTTCAGCAGCAGACCGCCGCTTCCACAGGTAGGGTCATAGATGCGGTCGTTTTCCTGGGGATCCACCAGTCGGGCAATCAACTCCGATACCTGGCTGGGCGTGAAGAATTCCCCGCCTTTCTTTCCCGCATCCGAGGCAAACATGGCGATCATGTATTCGTAAGCATCCCCAATGATGTCATTGGCGTCTAGCTGACTGGGGCGAAGATCTAGGCCATGAAAGTCCTCAAGCAAATTGCGGAGAGTGGCATTTTTCTCCCGCACCTCTCCAAAATCCACCTGAGAATTGAAGTCGATTGCTCGAAACACGTTGCGCAGCTTACTACTGTTTCTCTCCTCGATGTGACTGAGCGCCACATTGATTTTTTGACCGATTTCCGGATCATTCCGGTTCTGATAAAGGTAGTCGAACGTGGAGTCCTCATCCATAGCAAACCGTTCCCGGTTCATAGCTCGCTCCACACGGCGCATATTTCCCTCGTATTGTTTGATATAATTTTCTTTCTTTTCCTGAGCCACATCGCTGAGATATTTTACAAACAACATGGATAAAATATAATCTTTATAGCGAGAGGTGTCAATTTTCCCGCGGAAGCTGTCACAAGCTTTCCAAAGCACCTGCTCAATATCTCTTTTCGTAGTCATGACAAATTCCTCCTGGTTCTATCGTTCATCTGCTCTAAAATGTCCTCATAATACTTTTTCTTCTGCTCTGCCAAGGAGAATAGCAAAGCGCTTTCTTTCCGTGCTAATAAAAATACCTGGCCAATTCGATACTGATCTTCCAAAGAAGGCAGAGAGAGCGGCATTTTTCTGAACAATGTGGATTTTGCAGCCCCTAACATATTACTGGAACTATCCTTGTAGATTTTCCGCTTAATCCAGGGTCTGTTCAAGTACCAAGCTAAGTACTCTGGCACAACCATTTGGGTATCCACTCGAATAATCACAAAGTTGGAGGACACCACAATGTTTTCCCATTTGCTTTGAATCAACACAGCTGTGTAAGGAGCGCTCAGCCGGACAATAATGTCTCCTAGACGAGTCAAATACTCTTCTTTCAACAGCTCTGCCGCATGAAACACGTCCAACTCTTCTTCAAGTATTTCTCCCTCACCACTCATGGCCCGCAATGAAAGCAAAGAATATCGGAATGGCGAGGGACTTTTTGCCGCCTTTCTGGACAAAACCAACCCGCTCCGAACTAATGCGACTTCTCCAAGTTTCATCTTTCAACCTCTTTCGTCATGTCTAAAAAATAACTTTATGGGTATAGTATAACGTCCAGTGCAGAGTTTGTCAATCTTTTTTCTGTCATGTTCAGAAAATGACTTAGCAGCCCCATAAAAGGGCGAAAAGCCCTGTCACACGACAGAGCTTTTCAGGGTTTGGTGAAGTTTTTTCAGTCGCTTTGAGACTGCCATTTTGGAGACACCGAGGAGTTTCCCCATCTCCTCCATGGTCAGCTCGCTGTCGTAGCGGAGGGAGATGAGCTTTTGGTCCTCCTCCTGCAGGGCCTTGACAGCGTCCCGCAGATTTTCAAGCTGGAGGCTCCGGAGCACGTTCTCCTCCACAGACACACAGCTGGTCACACAGGACAGCACCGTTTCAAACTCACTTTTACTAAGATGCCTCTCGTCCCGTTTGTCCTGGGCTGCCGCCCGTTTCCGATCCTGTTCCAGGAAGTCTGCAACCTCCTTTGGCACTGATACTACCTCACCGTTGTAGAAGATTTCTACTTGGTTCAAGTTTTTTCCTTTCCGCATCGCGGAAGGGCCACACCACGCTGCCGGCACAGCGCCAAATACTGTGGACGTTCATGGAATCCACCCGCAGTGGAATGATTGTTGATTCGGGGGGCTCATGAATGCCTGAGGTCACACAGAGTGTGAACCTCACCGGAATGCTATGGTATTGGCTTTCGCCATTTTTATTGTATCATCCAGTGCCACGCAAGATATGTCGAAATTAGAAACACGTTTTGAACAAGCCGAGAAATTTTGGTTTTTGGGACTTTCTTCTCGTCTGCGGGTCCGAGCCCCAGCTGGCGTCCCCACCCGCCTTCCTGGGCCGCACAGGGCCCGGAGGGGCCTTTTGCGGAGCTTTTTTCTGCACGGGGGGCACCTTTTGTCCCCTTCTTTCCCTGCTTTTCGGGCAGAAAGAAGAATAATCCGGGAACGCAAAAAAGCCTGGGAACCACACGGGTACCCAGGCTTTTTCATGGAGCTGGAAACGTGACTTGAACACGCGACCTGCTGATTACGAATCAGCTGCTCTACCAACTGAGCTATTCCAGCATATTCACTTTTTTCATTCTGTTTGCCTGTTGAGACTGCAACTGGAGGCCCAATGTGTTTCTTCCCGGTTGTTCACCCTTAGCGACAACCAGCGACCTGCTCATTACGAGTGAGCTGCTCTGCCATTGAGCCACAGTAGCGTTTCTCGGCAGGCGCAAAGGCCCGCACAACGTTATGTTATTATACAGGAAAACCGGGTGGGAGTCAAGATGAATTTGCGCTTTTTTCCCCGCCTATTCTATGCTATAATATGTTAGACTTCGAGAACAGGGAATAAAAAGCGCGGGCCGGGAGACGCTGGCCCCAGAAAGCTTCGCGACGACAGGAAGCCTCTGCGCGTAGGCGCTGGAACAAGAATGTGGAAGGAATGGGACAGAGATGGAATATAGATTGCACATGGGCCCGTGGAACAGCGTGTTCGCCGTGCCCACGGCTTTGGTGGACCGCTATTTAAAGCTGGCGGGGAAGGAGCAGCTGCAGGTGCTCCTGTGGATGCTGCGCCACGGCGGGGAAGCCTTCTCCCCGGAGGCCTTGGCCCAAGAGCTGGCCCTGGACCAGGACGCCGTGCTGGACGCCTTGGACTATTGGCAGCAGGAGGGGCTGCTTGCCAGCCGGGAGGGGCAGCTGACCCCCGCGGCCCAGCCGGAAGCCCCCCAGGCCCCGGCGGCGCCCCAAGCCCCTGCCCAGGCGCCGGGGCTGCCCCCTAAACGGCGGCTGGTCCGGCCGGACACCCAGCACCTGGCCGCCCGCATGGGAGAGTCGGAGGAAATCCGCTTTTTGATGCAGGAGGCCCAGGCCACCTTTGGAAAGACCATCTCCCCGGCCATGGCCGCCACGCTGCTGGCCATGTGCGACGATTACGGCCTGCCGGTGGAGGTGGTGGTGATGCTGCTCCACTACGCCAAAGACGTGGGCAAGACCGGCACCGCCTATCTGGACTCGGTGGCCAGGGACTGGGCGGAGAGCGGGGTGTTCACCTTGGAGGCGGCGGAGAAGAAGCTGCAAGAGCTGGAGGAGCACCGCCAGGCCTGGGCCAAGGTGCAGTCCGCCGCGGGGCTGCCCCGCAGGGCGCCCTCCCGGAAAGAGGAGGACGCCGCCTACCGGTGGGTGTACCAGTGGAAGTTCACCGGGGAGATGCTGCGGGCCGCCTACGAGCGCTGCGTGGATAACACGGGCAAGTTCAACATCAGCTACATCAATAAAATCCTGGAGGGGTGGCACAAGCAGGGCGCCCGGAACCTCCAGGAGGTGGAAGCGCTGGAAGCCAAGAAAAAGGAAGAGCGGGAGCAGGGCACAAGCTACGACATCGACCAGCTGGAGAAGATGAGCTTTTTCGACCTGCCAGAGGAGCTGTAAGCCATGGGATACGGAAACAAAATCTTTCAAGCCGCCTGCCAGGAGCTGGAGCGGCGCAAGCGCCAGGCGGAGGAGCTGGCCGACCGGGGCCGGGAGCGCTTTTACGAGCAGTGCCCCCGGGCCCGGGAGATCCGGGAAGAGATGGCCCAGAACGCCGCCGGGGCCGCCAAGGCGGTGCTTTCCGGCGGGGACGTGCGGGCGGAAATCTCCCGGATGAAGGACCGGGGCCTGGCGCTGAAGGCGGAGTTCAACCAGCTGCTGGCGGAGCATCACCTCACCGAGGCGGACGTGACGCCCCAGTACCAGTGTCTAGCCTGCCGGGACACGGGCTTTGTGGACGGCCGCATGTGCGCCTGCCTGAAAAGCCTCCAGCGGCGCATGGCCTTTGAGAAGCTGAGCATGAGCGTCCCCCTGGAGAACTGCACCTTCGAAAGCTTCTCCCTGGACTACTACAAGGACGACGAGCGGGCCTACCGCCAGATGGAGAAGGTATTCGCCGCCTGCAAGAGCTACGGGGAGAAGTTCCGGGCGGACTCCCCCAGCCTGCTGTTTAAGGGGGGCACGGGCCTGGGCAAGACCCACCTCTCCCTGGCCATTGCGGGGAAGGCCATTGAAAAGGGCTTTGGGGTGATTTACGGCTCGGCCCAAAGCTTCGCCGTGGCCCTGGAGCGGGAGCGCTTCGACAGGGATTTGCCCGAGGACGGCAGCACCGACGCCCAGCTGGGCGAGTGCGACCTGCTGATTCTGGACGACCTGGGCACAGAGTTCCCCTCGGCCTACGTAAACGCGGCGCTGTACAACATCGTCAACACCCGGATGATGGCGGGCAAGCCCACCATCATCAGCACCAACCTCTCTTTAAAAGAGCTGGAGCAGCGGTATTCCCAGCGGTTCGCCTCCCGGGTGACGGGCTACTACGGCAAGCTGGAATTTTTGGGCAAAGACGTGCGGGTGCAGCAGCGCCTGCGCCGGGCCCAGCAGAAAAACTCCTGACAAAAAAGGCGTTGTCCAAAGGGACAGCGCCTCTTTTTTGCGGTTATTTTCCGGTGGGCTCCTCCTTTTGGGGGAAGCGCTTGGCCAGCATCTTGGCCAAGGGCCCGGAGAGGAAACAGAACAGGATAAAGGCCACTAGCACCAGCAAGGCCGGCAGCCGGGAGGTCTCCCCGTTTTGGAACACCAGTCCCCCAGAGGCGCTCCCCTCCGGAGAGGCGTCACCTTCCCCGCCGCCGGGGCTGGAGCTCTCCCCAACCCCGCCGGCCACGGGGACGGTTTCCTCTGTGGATTCCCTTTCCGGCGAGGCTTCGGTGCCGCCGCTGGAGGTGTCGCTGTCCCCGTCCCCCGAGGACTGGGAGGCGCTCCCGCCCCCGCTGGAGCCGCTGCCCGTGCCGGCGCCGCCGGTGGAAACCGCCTTTTCGCTGCGGTGCACCGTGACGGTGTACACCTGCCGCGTCTCGCCATCGGCGGCGGTGACCGTGATTTCAAAGACTGTGTCACTGCCGCCCGCGCCCAAGTTCTTGCGGTTGACCCGGTAGGTGGCTCCCTCGGGAGCTTCGGCGGTGAAGGTCATGGTGGTAACTTCAAAAGGCACCGTCAAACTGTACTGGTAAATGTCCGGCTCGAAAGCCGGGTTGAGGGTGCCGCTGGCAGGCGTCAAAGAGAGAAGGGAAGCGTCAGCGCTGAGCTCTGGTTTTTCTTCTTCCTCTTTCTCGCTGCGGTGGACGGTGACGTGGTACTCCTTCTTCGTCTCGCCGTCCTCCGCTGTGACGGTGATGCGGAACAAAGTGTCACTGCCGCCCGCGCCTAAGTTTTTCCGATTGACGCGGTAGGTGGCTCCTTCGGGCACCTCCGCTGTGAACGTCATGGTGGTAACTTCAAAGGGCACCGTCAGATTGTACTGGTAAATGTCCGGGTCAAAGGCCGGGGTGAGGGTGCCAGTGGCGGGGGTCAAGGAGAGAAGGGAAGCATCACTGTTGAGTTCGGGCTTTTCTTCCTCCTCTTTCTCGCTGCGGTGGACGGTGACGTGGTACTCGTTTTTCGTCTCCCCATCCTCCGCCGTGACGGTGATGCGGAACAAAGTATCGCTGCCGCCGGAGCCCAAGTTTTTCCGGTTGACCCGGCAGGCAGCGCCGGGAACGGGCTCGGCGGTGAAGGTGATGGCTTCCACCTCATAGGGCACGGTCATGGTGTAGGCAAAGACATCCGGGTCGAAGGCTGGCTGAAGCTGGCCGTGGTCCGGGGCAAGGGACAGCAGCCGGGCGTCGCTGCTGGGCGGCTCCAGCACCTGGAAGGACAGGGAGACGTCCACGTCCTCGGGGATAGCGGCGGGCTCTGGGGTGGAGAGCTCAAAGGCGGAGGCGAACACCGTGGCCAGGCCTGGGGCAGCGCTTTCCAAGATGCGGAAGCGGTAGATAATGGCGTCCTCCGCCGCCAGATAGGGCCCGCCGGCCGGGGCGGTGTACACCGAGGCCACCTTGCCCGGGGTGTTCTGGGTGGTGACGGTCCCCGCCTGGACGCTTTCCCCGTAGGTGGGGCGCAGGTACTCCAGCACGGTGGGGTCGTACTCCACTTGGGTGCGGAAGGCCGCCACCTCCCCCAAAGAGCCGTCGTAGGGGAAGGCGACCTCCACCACGCCGCCGGGGCGGCCCTCCTCCACGGTGAGGGCAGGGGCAAACCCGGCGGCCTGGGCAGCCGCGCCCCACAGGGAGAAAAGCAGCGTCCAGCACAGCAGGGAAAGAGCGAATCGCAGGGCTTTCATGGGAATCCCTTCTTTCTGGGAGGTCGGAGGTCCGTTCCGCCAAGCGGGACAGCTGTCCTCCGCCAGCGCATCCCGCGCCCCCGCGGGAAAGCCGCGGCAGGCCTTTGCAGTCATTATAGCACAAAAGCTATCCACAAGATAGAGAAAAGTCCATGTTTTCCCAGATTTTTTGCGGCAAACCGGGGATTTTCCCTGTTTTTCACCGGTGGACAGTTGACAGAACGGAGCGGTTCGTTTACCATTAGGAATGGCAAAAAATCCCCGGGGCCTTGGCGCCCGCGGCGGAGAAACCCTTGAGGAAAAGAGGCAGCTTATGGGTGGGGAAAACAACAGCATTTTGGAGCTTTCCTTCCAGATGGGGGAAACGCTGCTGCGCAACGGGGCGGAAATCTCCCGGGTGCAGGAGACCATGGAGCGGGTGGCCCAGTCCTACCACGCGGAATCCTTCAACGTCTACGTGCTGACCAACGGCATTTTCGCCGTGGGAAAAGAGCAGGGCAAAGAGCGCTCTGTGGAACTGCGGCACATCATTTCCACCAACACCCACCTAGGGCGCATCTGCGCGGTGAACCAGCTCTCCCGGGAGATTGCCGAGGGCAAGCACACCGTGGAGGAGGCCTTCCAGGAGCTGCGGCGCATCCAGGAGATTCCCTACGCGCCCCTGCCCCTGGCCATTTTGGCCTGCGGGGTGGGCAGCGCCTGTTTCAGCTACCTGTTCGGCGGCGACTGGCTGGACGCTTTCACCGCCTTCCTCTGCGGCCTGCTGCTGGAGCCCTACCTCTACTGGGTGGGCAAGCACAACCTTTCCAAGTTTTTGACCAACCTGTCCGCCAGCGCCTTGGTGGCCTTGGTGGGCGGGGTGCTGTTCCTGCTGGGGCTGGGCCACAACATGGACAAGGTGATTATCGGCTCTATCATCCGCCTGGTGCCCGGCATGGCACTGACCACCTCCATTCGGGACTTCTTCCACGGGGACTATTTAAGCGGCGCCATCCGCATGCTGGACGCAGTGCTGGTGGGCGGCTGCATCGCCGTGGGGGTGGGCGTTGTGGTGCGCCTGCTCTCCCTGCTGACAGGAGGTGCCCTGCTGTGATAAACGTCTCTCTGCTGCTTTACTGGCTGCTGCAAATGGGCGTGGCGTTTCTTTCCACCATCACCTTTGCCATCATCTTCCACACCCCCCGCAAGGAGTGGCTGTGCTGCGGCTTTACCGGCGCCGTGGGGTGGCTGGTGTACGTGGTGTGCGTCCACTTTGGGCTGGATGTGGCCACGGCCTCTTTCTTCGCCACCCTGGCCCTGGCCTGGTTTGCCCGGGTGTTCGCCTTTTGGCGAAAGGCCCCGGTGACGGTGTTCCTCATCACGGGGATTTTCCCCCTGGTGCCCGGCGCCGGCATCTATTACACCGGCTATCATCTCTTTATGAGCGACAACTCCCTGGCCCTGGACAAGGGGCTGGAGACGATAAAAATCGCGGTGGCCATCGCGCTGGGGATTGGCATAGTGCTCTCCCTGCCGCCGTTCCTCTTTGCCCCCCGCAAGGGCGGCAAGGAAAAGCGCCCATAACAAAAGGAGGGAGCCCATGCCCAGGGTAGAAGTGACCATTGGGAAAAACGACGGGGGCCAGCGGCTGGACAAGTTCCTGACCAAGAGCTACCCCAACCTTCCCCAATCCATGCTGTACAAGGCCATCCGGAAAAAGGACATCAAGATTAACGGCAAGCGGTGCGAGAACTCCACCCGGCTGCAGGAGGGGGACGTGGTCTCCCTCTTTCTCAAGGAGGAGTTCTTCCAAAAGGAGGAGCGGCCCGAGGACTTTTTAAAGGCCCCCAAAAAGCTTTCCATCGTCTACGAGGACGAGAACCTGCTGCTGCTGGACAAGAAGCCGGGGCTCATCGTCCACCCGGACGAGAACTACCACTTCGACTCCCTCATCGCCCGGGTGCAGCACTACCTCTACGACAAGGGGGAGTACGACCCCAAGGCGGAAAACGCCTTTGCCCCGGCTTTGGTGAACCGCATCGACCGGAACACCGGGGGCATTGTCATGGCGGCCAAAAACGCCGAGGCCCTGCGCATCTTAAACCAGAAGGTGAAGGACCGGGAGATGCACAAGTTCTACCTGTGCGTGGTGTGCGGTCATCTCAAGGAGAAGGAGGCAACCCTCACCGGCTACCTGGAGAAGAACGAGGCCCAAAACCGGGTGTACGTGTCCCAGCGGCCCAAGGAGGGCGCCAAGACCATCCGCACCCGCTACCGGGTGCTGGAGGAGCGCCGGGGCTTCTCCCTGGTGGAGGTGGAGCTGCTCACCGGCCGCACCCACCAGATACGGGCCCACTTCGCCTCCATCGGCCACCCCCTGGCCGGGGACGGCAAGTACGGCAAAAACGCCGTGAACAAGCAGACCGGCTTCCCCTATCAGGCGCTGTACTCCTACAAGCTGCGGTTTGACTTTCAGACGGACGGCGGCGCTTTGCAATACCTGCACGGGCGGGAGTTCACCGCGGAGGACGTGTGGTTTTTGCCGGAGTTTTACGCCATGCCTTGCCTGGAGGGGAAAAATCACGTATAATAGGTTTTTAAGGCATTTTTGAAAATACAGCCCCCAGGGGGCGGGATTGGGAAGTGACCCCATGCGCGTGATTCACTTGATTGGCGGCGGCGACACCGGCGGCGCCAAGACCCACGTTTTAAACTTGTTAAAAGAACTGAACCAGTATATCGACGCCCAGCTGTTCTGCTTCCGCAAGGGGGATTTCTCCGAGGACGCGGCGAAAATGGGCATCCCCATTGAGGTGATAGAGTCCGGCAACCCGGTGGTGGGCCTGCGGGAGCTGAAGCGCCGCCTGGCCGGGCAGAAGGTGGACATCATCCACTGCCACGGCGCCCGGGGCAACCTGATGGGCAACCTGATTAAAAAGCACCTGGGGGCCCCGGTGGTCACCACGGTGCACAGCGACTACCGCCTGGACTACCTGGGCCGGCCGGTGGCGCGGCTCTCTTACGGCACCACCAACATGGTGGCCCTGCGGCGGGTGAACTTCTACATCGGCGTGTCGGACCCCATGACGGACATCCTCATCGAGCGGGATTTCCCTGCCGACCGCATTTACACCATCTACAACGGCATCGACTTTAAGACGCCCATCCAGACGGTGCCCAAGGAGGAATTCCTGAAAAGCGTGGGGATGAAGTGGGAGCCCGGGGACGTTATCGCGGGCATCGCGGTGCGGCTCTCCCCGGTAAAGGACGTGCCCACTTTGCTGCGGGCCATGAAAATTGCCTGCGCCCAGAACCCCCGCCTCAAGCTGCTCATCGGCGGCGACGGCGAGGACCGCCAAAAGCTGGAGGCCATGGCCAAAGAGCTGGGGCTTTCGGGGAAGGTGTGCTTTGCCGGGTGGCTCAACGACGTGAACTCCTTCTACAACGCCATTGACATCAACCTGCTCACCTCCATTTCGGAGACCTTCCCCTACTCCCTGACCGAGGGCACCCGGATGCACCGGGCCACCATCGCCTCCCGGGTGGGGGGCGTGCCGGTGCTCATCGACGACGGCGTGAACGGGCTGATTTTCGAGCCCGGCGACGAGAAGCAGCTGGCCCAGCACCTGCTGACCCTGGCCGGGGACGAGGAGCTGCGCCGCACCTTTGGGGAGCGCATCTACGAAAAAGCCAGCCGGGAGTTCTCCATCGACAGGATGGTGGAGCACCAGCTGGAGATTTACGAGAGCATCCTGAAGCGGGACGCCCGCCAGAAGGCCAAAAAGCGGGACGGCACCATCATCTGCGGGGCATACGGCCACGGCAACGCCGGGGATGACGCCATTTTGAAATCCATCATCCAGTCGGTGCAGGAGCTGGACGGCACTATGCCCATCACCGTGCTGGCCAAAAACACCCAGAGCATCAAAAAGCGGTACCGGGTGAACTCCATCTACACCTTCAACCTGCCCAAGATGTTCTCCGCCATGCGCAAATCCGTGCTGTACATCAACGGCGGCGGCACGCTGATTCAAAACGCCACCAGCTGGCGCAGCCTGTGGTACTATCTGTTCACCCTGCGGCTGGCCAAGTTTTTGGGCAACAAGGTGGACATGTACGGCTGCGGCATTGGCCCGGTGACGGGGAAGAAGAACATCCGCCTGGTGAAGAAGGTGCTGGAGCACTCGGTGGACACCATCACCCTGCGGGAGCCGGACTCCATGGAGGAGCTGGAGAGCTTTGGGGTGCAGCGGCCGGAGATCCTGCTGTGCTCCGACCCGGCCCTGGTGCTGGCGGCACCCTCGGAGTTGGATGTGGACGCCTACTTAACCAAGCACGGGCTGGATCCCCAGGGCAAGTACATCTGCCTGATGCTGCGCACCTGGTACGGCTTTGACAGCAAGACCCAGGCCCTGGCTGCCTGCGCGGACTGGGCCTACCGGGAGCTGGGGCTGACGCCGGTGTTCCTGTCGCTGAACATCTTCCACGACAGCGTGGCGGCCCAGCGGGTGGCCCAGCACATGAAAGCGCCCTACCACATTTTAGACGACTGGGCCGAGCCCGAGCTGCTGGTGGGCCTGCTGGGGAAGATGGACGTGGTGGTCTCCATGCGGCTGCACGGGCTGATTTTCTCCTCTCTCAGCGGGGCGCCCTTGGTGGGGGTGAGCTACGACCCCAAGATCGAGTCCTTCCTGCGGTACCTGGGCAGCGGCAGCTGCATCGGCCTGGGGGACGTGACCGAGGACGCCTTGCGCCGCCTGATACAAGAGGCGGTGGACTCCCTGCCCCGGCGGGAGGAGCTGCGGGCCAAGGCCCAGCGGCTGAAAGACGTGGAGCGGGGGAACATCCAGGCCGTGGCACGGCTGCTGGAGCAGACAAAGTAAAAGGCGCGCCAGCTGCGGCGCGCTCAGAGATAAAACGCGAAAAGACCGCTGCGGTTGGCAGCGGCCTTTTTTTACGGCAGCCATTGAACAAAGGCTGTCTTTTGGTCATCGCGGTAACCGGCCTCCCGGTAAAACCGCAAGGTGGATTCCTGTTTGCTACCGGTCATCAGCATCAGCTTGTAGCAGCGCTGCTTTTCGGCCAGCTTCCGGGCATAGTCCAAACAGGCCGTGGCGAAGCCCTTCCCCCGGTGGGACAGGTGGGTCACCACATTCTCAACCACGCCGTAGGGCCGGCCCCCGTGGGTCAAGTTTGGGACGATAAGCAGCGTACAGGAGGAAAGCACCTCTCCCCCTTCCACCGCCACAAGGATGTGGTACCCCGGCAGGGCCTGGATGGTTTTCCAAATGTCCCGAGCGGCTTCTCCCTCTTCCAGCCACCCATCTGGATGGAGGTGCCGGTACAACGCCAACAACTGTGGCAGTTCCTTCTCTTGAAGGTCACGGATCTCCACGATGTCCCCTCACTTTCTGTTTTTCGCCACGATGAGGAAGCGGTGCTCCAGGTTGGGCACAAAGCCCAGGGACTCCACCTGCGCCTGCATCTGGAACAGCGCCTCCTGGCTGGTTTCCACGGAAAAGCCCGGGTACTCCCAGGGGCACACGCTGGCCTGGAACACCACGGCGCCCACGTCCAAATAGCGGCTTTCCACGTAGGCCTGGTCGCTGCGCATCACCCGGAAGCCCGCCTGGCGGAACCGGGGCAGCTCGTTTTCCAGGTTGAAGCCCACAAAGCTCCCCGAAAACCCCTGGCACAGCCGCTTGACCAAGGGCAGGTCGTTTTCGCCGCCCACCTGCTGGGTGACAAAAAAGCCGTTCTTTTTCAGCACCCTGCGAACCTCCGAAAGGTCGTAGCTTTCGTGGCGGTCGATGACCAAGTCGAAGCTGTCATCCGGGAAGGGCAGGGGCATCCCCTTTTCGCTGTCGTAATACTTCACGGTGATGCCCAAGGGCGCAAGCTTTTTTTGGCACAGGGCCAGGTTGGGCTCCCAGCCCTCGGTGACGGTGGTGAGCTCGTAGGGGTGGCCCAGGGTGAGCAGCAGCTCGCCCCCGCCGGTGCCCATGTCCAGCAGGCGCACCCCGGGGCGCAGGAACTCCCGCACCACCTGGGGATAGTCCCAGGGCAAAGTCTCCACCGTGCAGCGGCCCTGGATGTGGGAGAAATCCCAGCCAGACATGCCCCGGGCGGCCTCCTCCCGCCACTGGGACAACAGCTGTTCGCGGTCCATTGGCGCGCCCCTCACGTGTTCTTGTCCACCTGGTGGAACTGCTTTAAGTTGCCCTGCTTCTGGTGGCGGCGGGCCAGCTCCTGCTCCACGGCCTCAAAGGGGATGCCCTCGTTGACCATGAGCACGGTCAGGTGGTACAGCAGGTCGGCCAGCTCGCCCACGGTGTCCTCCTGCTTGCCGTTTTTGGCGGCGATGATGACCTCGCTGCACTCCTCGCCGCACTTTTTCAAAATCTTGTCCAGGCCCTTCTCAAAGAGGTAGCAGGTGTAAGAGCCCTCCTGCTTCTCCTGGCGGCGGCCCTCTACGGTTTCATACAGCTCGTGCAAAATATCCATGGTTTACTCCCCTTTCGGTGATTCCTCGCCCCGCAGGCGCTTGAAGAAGCAGCTGTGGCTGCCGGTGTGGCAGGCCGGGCCCTTCTGCTTTACCCGGATGAGCAAGGTGTCGTCGTCGCAGTCGGAAAAGACGCTGACGATTTTCTGGGTGTGGCCGGAGGTCTCCCCCTTGTTCCACAAGGTCTTGCGGCTGCGGCTGTAAAACCAGGTGTAGCCCGTCTCCAAAGACTTGCGGAAGGACTCCCGGTTCATATAGGCCAGCATCAGCACTTCATTGGTGTCGTCGTCCTGGATGATGGCGGGGAGCAAATCGGACTTGGTAAAGTACAGGTCCAGCTCGTCCTCGGGCATATCCCCGGCGGCGTTTTTGCCGGAAATCTTGTGGCAGGCGATGATGGCGGTGCGCAAATCCAGGGCGCCGGTGTACAAAGACTTCCCGGCGATGGCGCCGTACAGCCCCAAATCGTAGAGGCTGACAATGTCCAGCAGGCTGGAGACGCCGCCGCTGGCGATGATGTGGCAGTGCACCGCCCGGTTCAGCTTGTCCAGCATCACCAGGTTGGGGCCGTTCATGGTGCCGTCCTGGTGGATGTCCGTGCAGATGAGGTACTGCACGCCCAGGGACTCCATCTCCTTGGCAAAGGCCACATAGTCCACCTGGCTCTGCTCCAGCCAGCCCTCGGCGGCCACTTTGCCGTCCAAGGCGTCGATGCCCACGGCAATCTGCTTGCCATGGCGCTTGACGGCCTGGCGGACAAACTCCGGGTCGCGCAGGGCGGCCGAGCCCAGAATCACCCGGCTGACGCCCCGGTTCAGGTAGTACTCCACGGTGTCCATGTCCCGGATGCCGCCGCCCACCTCCACGTGGAGGTCCGTGTTCTCCACCACGTCAAAAATCAGCTGCTGGTTTTGAGGCTTGCCGTCTTTGGCGCCGTCCAAGTCCACCATGTGGAGCCAGCGGGCCCCCTGCTCTTGAAAGCGCTTGGCGGTGGAAAGGGGGTCTTGGGCCACCACCTCGGCGGTGTCGTAATCCCCCCGGAACAGCCGGACGCATTTCCCCTCGTGCAAATCAATGGCTGGCAGTAAAATCATGCTTCGCTCTCTCCCCTCTCAAACTACAAAGGCTGCGCCAGGGCTTATCTGGCGCAGCCCTTTTCCCCCAGTATAGCACACCTGGGCCCTGGCGTAAAGCTGTTACAGCACGCCCTTGGAGGAAAGCAGCAGATTTGGGTCCTCCTCTTGGGAAAGGGCGTCCCGCAGGGCGTGGGCGGCGGCCTTGAACAGGGCCTCTATCATGTGGTGGGAGTTCTTCCCGTATTCACACCGCAGGTGCAGGGTGATGCCCGCGTTGGCGGCGAAGGCCCGGAAAAACTCCTCGGTCATGCAGGTGTCGTAGTCCCCCACCCGCTCCTGGGGGAACTCCCCGGAGAACACCAGGAAAGGCCGGCCGCTGATGTCCACCGCGGCAAAGGCCAGCGCCTCGTCCATGGGGATGTAGGCGTGGCCAAAGCGGCGGATACCCCGCTTGGTGGGCAGCGCCTCGGCAAAGGCCTTGCCCAAAACAATGCCCGTGTCCTCTATGGTGTGGTGGCAGTCCACCTCCCAGTCGCCCACGGTTTTCACCTTGAGGCCAAAATTCCCGTGGACGGCAAAGGCGCTGAGCATGTGGTCAAAAAAGCCCACCCCGGTGGAGATGGCCCGCTCGCCCCCGTCCAGGCAGAGCTCCAGGGTGACTTCCGTCTCGTTGGTCTTTCGGTGCATGGATGCGTAGCGTTCCATAGGTCACTCCCCCTTCGCCGGCACGGCGGCAAAATAGTCGGCCATCTTGGTGAGGACAGCCTGGTTTTCCCCGGCGGTGCCGCAGGTGATGCGCACCAGCCCTCCCGTATAGCGGATGGAGATGCCCTGCTCCCCCAGGGTATGGTAGAGGGCTTCCCCATCGGCCATGCGCAAGGTGGCAAAGTTGGTGGCGCAGGGCAGCAGCGCAAACCGGCCGGGGAACGCCTCCCCCAGGGCGCGGATGCCCTGTAGCAGCTGCTCTCGGGAAGCCAGGATTTCCGCCAGCGCCTCCTTCATGGCCTGGGGGTGACGGAGCACCGCGGCCCCCAGCTTTTGGGACAGGGCGTTGACGTTGTAGGGAGACTTCACCCCCTTGATGGCGTCCACCAGCCGCTTCTGCCCCACGGCAAAGCCCAGGCGCAGCCCCGCCATGCCAAAGGCCTTGGAGCAGGTGCGCAGCAGCAGCAGGTTGTCATAGTCTTGGAATTCCGGCAGCAGGCTCTGGTCGGAGAAATCCATGTAGGCCTCGTCCAGCACCACGAGAGTGTCCGGCAGGCCCTGGATAAGCCGCCGCACCTCCTGCCGCGGGCAGACGATGGAGGTGGGGTTGCCCGGGTTGCTGAAAATCAGCAGCTTCACGCCCTCCTGCCGGCAGGTTTGGATGGTGCGGTCCACATCGATGGCATAATCCTCCCCCTTGGGGATGGGGACGTGGCGGGCCTCCTGCAAATAGCCGTTGAAGGCGTACATGGAGAAGTCCGGCTCCAAGGTGGCGAAGGCCTCCCCCTTTTGGAGGAACCCGGTGAACAGCACGGTAATCAGCTCGTCGGAGCCGTTGCCCGCGGCCACGTTTTCCACCGGCACGCCGTAATACTGGGCAAAAGCCTGGCACAGCTCCTGGGCGGCGGGGTCCGGGTAGCGGTTGAAGGCCACCTGGGGCACCGCCGCGGCCAGCTCCTCTAAAATGGGGGCGGGCAGGGGCAGGAAGGACTCGTTGGCGTCCAGGTGGATGCGGGAGTCCTCCGTCACCGGGTCGTAGGGCTTTAAGTCCTTGATTTTGTCATTCAGCTGGTACATGGGCGCCTCCTCAGTCCTCCACCCGCACCTGGATGGAATTGGCGTGGGCGGTGAGCTCCTCGGTCCGGGCCAGGCGGATGATGTCCGGCGCGGCCTTTTCCAGCTCCTCCTTGGGGTAGTAGATGAAGCTGGACTTCTTGATGAAGTCGTCCACCGACAGGGGCGAGAAGAACCGGGCGGTGCCGCCGGTGGGCAGCACGTGGTTGGGCCCGGCGAAGTAGTCCCCCAAGGGCTCGGGGGAGTAGTGCCCCAGGAACACCGAGCCGGCGTTATCCAGCCGGCCGATGTAGGAGAAGGGGTTGTCCACGCAGATTTCCAGGTGCTCGGGGGCCAGTTCGTTGGCGAAGTCCACGGCCTCGTCCATGCTCTCGCAAACGATGACGCCGCCAAAGCGCTCCAGCGCCTCTTGGATAATCTCCTTGCGGGAGAGGTACTCCATCTGGCGGTACACCTGAGCCACGGTGCGCTCCGCCAATTCCCGGCTGGGGGTGATGAGGATGGCGGAGGCCATGCGGTCGTGCTCGGCCTGGCTCATCAAGTCGGCGGCCAAAAACGTGGGGTTGGCGCTCTCATCCGCCACAATGAGGATTTCGCTGGGGCCGGCAATCATGTCAATGTCCACCACGCCGTACAGCTGCTTTTTGGCCGTGGCCACAAAGATGTTCCCCGGGCCCACAATCTTATCCACCTTGGGGACGCTTTCGGTGCCCAGGGCCAGGGCGGCCACTGCCTGGGCCCCGCCCATCAGGAACACCCGGTCCACCCCGGCCACATAGGCGGCGGCCAGGATGTTGGGGTCCGGCCTGCCGGTGCGGCCCGGCGGGGTGGCCATGACAATCTCCCCCACCTCCGCCACCTGGGCGGGGATGACGTTCATCAGCACAGAGGAGGGATACCCAGCTGTGCCCCCGGGAACGTAGACGCCCACCCGGTGCAGGCCCCGCACCCGCTGGCCGGTGATGATGCCGTTGGGCATGGGGTCGATGCGGCTTTGCTGCTTTTGGCGCTGGTGGAAGGCGCGGATGTTCTCCGCCGCTTTCCGCAGGGACTGGATAAAGGCCGGGTCGCACTCCGCCACGGCCTGCTCCAAAGCCTCCCGGGAGAGCTCCAGGTTTTCCGGGGTCCAGCCGTCGAACTTCTCGGAAAACGTCTTTACGGCGCTGTCGCCCCCGGCGCGCACCTGCTCGATGACGTCCCGCACGGTCTGCTCAATCTCCGGGGAGGCCTGGCCCACCCGGCTTTTCAAATCCTCCACAAAGGACTGGCAGGTCTGCCGGTCCCCCTGTACCACTTTTATCATTTCCCTTCCCCCTTTTGAATCTCCCGCTCCAGGCGGGCGGCTAAGTCCTCAATCTCCTGCTTGCGCAGCTTCAGGCTGGCGGCGTTTACAATGAGCCGGGCCGACACCTGGTGGATGGGCTCCACCACCTCCAGGCCGTTTTCCCGCAAGGTGGCGCCGGTTTCCACAATGTCCACAATGCCGTCGGAAAGGCCCAGCAGGGGCGCCAGCTCCACGCTGCCCTCTATTTTGATGATGCGCACGTCCATCTGTTTGCTCTCGAAAAAGCGCCGGGCCACGTTGGGGTATTTGGTGGCGATGGTCTTGGCCCGGTAGCCCCCGTAAAAATTGGAGCCCTTGGGGGCGGCCAGGGCAAAGCCGCACTTTCCAAAGCCCAGGTCTAAAATCTCGAAGAAGTGGCTGCCGTTCTCCATGATGGTGTCCTTGCCCACCACGCCCATGTCGCACACGCCGTGCTCCACATAGGTGATGACGTCGGCGGCCTTGGCCAGCACCGCCTGGAGGGAGCCGTCCCCCACCGGCAAAATGAGCTTGCGGCCCTTCTCCCGCAGCTGGGAGCAATCCATGCCCGCCTGCTCAAAGAGCTGCACGGTGGATTTCTCCAGCCTGCCTTTTGTCAAAGCGATTCGCAGCGGCTGCATCAGCGCTTCCCTCCTTCCAGGGTGATCTCCCGGGTGTTCTCCCCCACCACGTACACGGTGGGGATGTTCCGCTTTTTGGCGTACTCCAAGGTTTCCGCCTCTGTCTCAAAGAGGGAGCTCTCGCACAGGACGCCCTGCCCTGCCAGGGAGCTCACCAGCTTTTGGCCCTGCATCTCAAAGCCGGGCTCCCCATAGACCAAAGCCTCCACCGGGGCGGGGCCTGCCAGGGCGGTGTTTAAATCCGCCACGGCATCCAAGTCGATGGAGAAGCCCACGGCGGGCATGGGGTCGCCGAACTTGCCGCAGAGGCCGTCGTACCGGCCGCCCAGCAGCACCGCGTCCCCCCGCTGGGGCACATAGGCGGAGAACACCACGCCGGTGTAGTAGTCGTTGCGCTGCACCAGCCCCAGGTCCACCATGAGCCTATCCCCCAGCCCCAGCTGGCCCAAGGCCTGGTACAGGCCCTTTAGGGATTCCAGGATATCCCGGGTCTCCCCGTCCTGGAACCAGCGCTCGGCGCCGGCCAGGGCCTCCTCCCCGCCGAACAGCCGGGGCAGCTGGGCCATGGCCCGGGCCGCGGGCAAGTCCCCCAGGGGGTCCAGCCGCTCGGAGAGGGCGGCGTAGTTTTTCGATTCGATGGTGTCCCGCAGGCCCTCCTTTTCCTCGGGGGAGAGGGGCAGCTGGTCCGCCAAAGCCTGGAAGAACCGGGCGTGACCAATCTCCACCCGGAAGTCCGGCACGCAGGCGGAAAGGGCCTCCACCGCCGTGGCGATGGCCTCCAAATCCGCCCGCAGGCCCCCGGCGCCCATCAGCTCAATGCCCATCTGGGCGGACTCGTCGCTGCGGCCGGAGAGGTCAGGCCGGTTGCGGTAGATGGTCTGGCTGTAGAAGAACCGCAGGGGCCGCTCCCACCCCTGGAGGCGGGAGGCCGCCATCCGGGCGATGGGCAAGGTGGAGTCCGGCCGGAACACCACCAGGCGGCCGTGGTTGTCGGTGCACTTGTACATCTCCTGCTGGGGGATGGCCGCCCCAGGCAGGTTGAACACGTCGAAATACTCCAGGCCCGGGGTGATGACCTCCCGGTAGCCCCGCAGGGTAAACACCTGGGAGAGCTTGGCCTGTACCTCCCGGCGGGCGCGGCACTCCTCAAAAAGCAGGTCCCGGGCGCCCTCTGGGGTGATTTTGCTGTATGTCCTCATAAAAAACCAGTGGCCCGCCCGAAAGCTCCCCAGGCGGGCCGCCCCCTTTCTCGCAACGTAATACTTTAGCGTGCTACTATGATAATGTAAGAAACTGCGTTTGTCAAGAAGGAAGGCTACAATTTTGTAGCCTTCCTCCGCGAGTTTTGCTTGGGGATGGTGTGGCATCCCCATTTTGGCAAAAGCCAAAACCGCAAAACGTCGAATGCGGTTCAGAGAAGCGCTGCAAAAGCAGCTTTTCTCCGCGAGTTTTGCTTGGGGATGGTATGGCATCCCCATTTTGGCAAAGGCCAAAACCGCAAAACATCGAAAACGGTTCAGAGAAGCGCTGCAAAAGCAGCTTTTCTCCCCGAGTTTTGCGGCCTTCCTTCACGAGTTCCCTTGGAGAAGCTCTTTAAAACAAGGTGGTCTGGCTGCTTTCAGGCAGGCCGGAGAGGGAACCGGCTTCCCGCAGGGTATCGATGACAGCGCTGGACACCTTGGCCCGGGCCTGGAGGTCGTCGATGGAGATGTACTCCCCGCCGGTCTCCCGGGCCTCCCGCAGGCTGAACGCGGCCGCCTCGCCCACGCCGGCCAAAGAGGAGAAGGGCAGGCGGATTTCGCCCTCCTCCACCACGAACTTCTTGGCCTCGGACTTGTACAAGTCCACCGGGCGCAGGGTGATGCCACGGGCCAGCATCTCGTTGATAATCTGGAGCATGCCGAACTCGCCCTCCTCCTTGGGGGAGGCCTCCCGGTTTTTGATTTTCACGTCCAGGTCCTTCATCTTGCGGAACACGGCCTCCTTGCCCCGCACGGCGGTGACGCCGTCGAAGTCGTCACTGCGCACGGTGAAGTAGGCGGCGTAGTACTCCAGGGGCTTGTGGACCTTGTACCAGCCCAGGCGCAGGGCGGAAATCATGTAGGCCGCCGCGTGGGCCTTGGGGAACATGTACTTGATTTTAAAGCAGGAATCGATGTACCACTGGGGCACGTTGTGCTCCTTCATGGCCTGGATGTGCTCTTGGGTGAGGAGCTTGGTGGCCTTGCCCTTTCGGACAATCTCCATGATTTTAAAGGCCATCTTGGGTTCCAGGCCCTTGTTCATCAGGTAGGTCATAATGCTGTCACGGGTACCGATAACCTCGGAAATGGTGCAGGTGCCCGCCTTAATCAAATCCTGGGCGTTGCCCAGCCACACGTCGGTGCCGTGGGACAGGCCGGAGATTTGCAGCAAGTCCGAGAACTTGGTGGGGTGGGATTCCTCCAGCATGCCCCGGACAAAGTTGGTGCCCAGCTCCGGCAGGGAGAGGGTGCCTGTCTTAATGCCGCCCAAGTCCTCCTCGGTGACGCCCAAGGCCGCCGGGGAGTTGAACAGCGACATGACCTCCGGGTCGCTCATGGAGACGTCCATCACCGAGATGCCGGTGTAGTCCTCCAGGTAGCGGTAGATGGTGGGCACATCGTGTCCCAGCTCGTCCAGCTTGCACACGTTGTCGTGGATGGAGTGGAAGTCGAAGTGGGTGGTGATGTTGTCGTTTTTCTGGTCGTTGGCGGGGTGCTGCACCGGGCAGAAGTCGTAGACCTCCATGCCCCGGGGGATGACAATCATGCCGCCGGGGTGCTGGCCCGTGGTGCGCTTGATGCCCGTACAGCCCAAAGCCAGGCGCTTTTCCTCCGCCTTGTGCAGGGTGATGCCCTTTGTCTCGGCGTACTTGCGCACGTAGCCAATGGCGGTCTTGTCCGCCACGGTGGCGATGGTGCCGGCCTTGAACACGTTGTCCCGGCCGAAGAGCACCTCTGTGTAGCGGTGAGCGCCGGACTGGTACTCGCCGGAGAAGTTCAAGTCGATGTCGGGGACCTTGTCGCCGTCGAAGCCCAGGAAGGTCTCAAAGGGGATAGTGTGGCCGTCCCGGTCCATGGGGGCGCCGCAGACGGGGCAGTCCTTGGGGGGCAGGTCAAAGCCGGAATCCACGCTGCCGTCGGTGAAGAACTCGCTGTGCTGGCAGTGGGGGCAGACGTAGTGGGGCTCCAAGGGGTTTACCTCGGAGATGCCGGACATGCTGGCCACCAGGGAGGAGCCCACGGAGCCGCGGGAGCCCACCAAATAGCCGTGGGCCTCGCTGTCGGCCACCAGCTTCTGGGCGGTCATGTACAGCACGGAGAAGCCGTGCTTGACGATGGAGTTCAGCTCCTTGTCCAAACGGGCCTTGACGATTTCGGGCAGGGGGTCGCCATACTTCTTCTTGGCGCGCTCCCAGGTGATGGACACCAGCTGCTCCTCGGCGCCCTCGATGAAGGGTGGGAAGTTGCCCATGGGCACCGGGCGGATGTAGTCGATTTGGTCGGCGATTTTGCTGGGGTTTTTCACCACCACCTCAAAGGCCTTCTCCTCCCCCAGGTAGCTGAATTCCTTCAGCATCTCCGGGGTGGTGCGCATGTACAGGGGCGCCTGCTGGTCGGCGTCGTCAAAGCCGCGGCCGCCCATGATGACCCGGCGGAAGTCCGCGTCCTTGGGGTCTTTAAAGTGGACGTCGCAGGTGGCCACCACAGGCTTGTTCAGCTTTTCGCCAATGCGCACAATGGTGCGGTTGTACTCCCGCAGGCCCTCCACGTCGGTGTCGCCGTTGCGCACCATGAACATGTTGTTGCCCAGGGGCTGGATTTCCAGGTAGTCGTAGTAGGAGGCGATTTTGCACAGGTTGTCGAAGGACTCCCCCTTCACCACGGCCCGGAACAGCTCGCCGGCCTCGCAGGCGCTGCCCACCAGCAGGCCCTCCCGGTACTTGTTCAGCAGGCTCTTGGGGGTGCGGGGATTGCGGTAGAAGTAGTTGAGATGTCCCTCGGAGATGAGGCGGTACAGGTTTTTCAGGCCCGTGTGGTTCTTCACCAGCAAAATCATGTGGTAGGGCCGCAGCTTCTTGGGGTCGCCGCCGGCCAGGGCGCCGTTTATCTCATCCACCCGGTGGATGTTGTGGTCATGCTTGAGGCGCTCTAAGAAGTTGAGGAAGATGTCCCCCAGCACGGCGGCGTCGTCCTCGGCCCGGTGGTGGTGGAAGGGCTTGAGCTTTAAGTAGTTGGCCACGGAATCCAAGGTGGCCTTTTTCAAATCGGGCAGCAGAGAGCGGGCCATGGTCACCGTGTCGATATAGGTGTTCTCAAAGGGCTTGCCCTGGCGCTGCAAGGCCGCCCGCACAAAGCTGGCGTCAAAGGAGGCGTTGTGGGCCACCAGCACGGCGTCCTCCCCGCAGAACTGGAAGAACTGCTCTAAAGCCTCCGCCTCCTTGGGGGCGCCGGCCACCATCTCGTTGGTGATGGAGGTCAGCTGGGTGATTTTCTCCGGGATGGGCCGCTCCGGGTCCACGAAGATGTCGAAGCGGTCGGTGATTTCCCCGTTGCGCAGACGCACCGCGCCAATCTCGGTGATGCGGTCGTTCTGGGCGGAAAGGCCGGTGGTCTCCAAGTCGAAGCAGATGAAATCCCCGGACAGGGGCTGCTGGCTGCCGCCGGACACGGCGGGCACCAGGTCGTTGACAAAGTAGGCCTCCGTGCCGTAGAGCACCTTGAACTCCGGGTCCTCCTTGCGGATGGCCTCCACGGTGTTCATAGCCTCTGGAAAAGCCTGGGCCACACCGTGGTCGGTGATGGCCACGGCCTTCTGGCCCCACTGGTGGGCCTGCTTGATAAGGGCGGCGGCAGGGGTCATGCCGTCCATGTCGGACATGCTGGTGTGCAGGTGCAGCTCCACCCGCTTTTCCAGGGCGTCATCCACCACCTTTACCAGCTCCACCGTGGCGATGGCCCGGGGGCGCATGACGTTTTCCCGGTCGTACTTGTCGTACTCCATCTCCCCGCGGACCAGCAAAGCCGTGCCCGCCTTGAGCTTATCCAAAGCCTGGCACTCCCGGGCGTCCTGGATGATCTTCAAGGTGGTGGAGCCGGTGTAGTCGGTGATGTCGATGGAGTAGATTTTCCGGGCTTTGTCCCGGGTCTCCTTGCTCTCCACGGAGAAAATCTCCCCCCAGACCACCAGGCTGCCCATATCCAAGGCGGCCTCCCGCAAGGGGGTGATTTTGCCCCGGGGCACCTGGCCCAGCACGGCCTTGGCCGTCTCTGGGATGATGGTGGGCAGCAGGTGCTCCTCGTCCCGCACGCTGACCTGCCGGCGGCTGGCCCGCTCCTGCAAAGCCTCCTCGTACTCCTCCATCTCCCGGACCTCGGCCTCCCGCTGGCGGCGGACCTGCTCGTTGCGGGCCTTCTCCACCAAGGTGCCCTCTCCGGCGTCCACCGAGAGCCTGCCCGCGAACTCCACCGCGCAGGAGACCTGGAACCACTCCTGGATAAGGCTTTCCAGCTTGGCGCCGGTGTTCCGGGCGGCCAAAAGCTCATAGCCGCCGTGGGCCAGGTGGATGGTGAGCTTGCCGCTTTGGTAGACGGCCTTCGCCTGGTTGAAGGTGCCGTTTAAGGTGGCGTCCCGCTCCTTGAGGGCCGCCACCAGCAGGGGCACGCAGTCCCCGGAGAACAGCTCCGGCGGGAAGTGGGGCAGCAGCTTTACCCCGCCCAGGCCAAAGGCGGGGCCTTCCAGCACCCGCTCCAGCTTGCGCAGCTCGCTGTACTCCATCAGCTGGGGGAAGCGCACCCCCAGCCGTGCCGAGCGCTCGGCGCGGTTGACGGTGATTTGCACCAGCTCCCCGGCGCGCAGCGCGTCGGAAAAGCTCTCCCCGTTGAGTTCCTTTTGAAAAAATTGTCCCAGTGTGTTCAAGGCGTCTACCCTATCCTTCCCAGATTATAGCTTTTCCACTTCTTCCAGCAGGGCCGGGAGAAGCTGGTCCTCGGGGACCTTGCGCAGGATTTTCCCTTTTTTAAAGAGCAGCCCCTCGCCCTCGCCGCCGGCCACGCCCAAATCCGCTTCCCGGGCCTCGCCGGGGCCGTTGACCGCGCAGCCCATCACCGCCACGGTGATGTCCTTTTGGCAGCCTCGCAGGGCCTCCTCCACCTGGTGGGCCAGGCCGATTAAGTCGATGCGGGTGCGGCCGCAGGTGGGGCAGGAGACAAACTTCACGCCGCCCTTCAGTTCCAGGGCCCGCAGGATGTCCTCCCCGGCGGCCACCTCCTCCACGGGGTCGGCGGTGAGGGACACCCGGATGGTATCCCCAATGCCCCGCTGGAGCAAGCTGCCGATGCCGATGGCGGATTTCACCAGGCCCATGCGGGCGGTGCCGGCCTCTGTCACCCCCAGGTGCAGGGGGTACGGGCACTGCTGGGCCATGAGCTCGTAAGCCCGCACCGTCAAGTCCACCGAGGAGGCCTTTAGGGAGATGACAATGTCCGTAAAGTCGAACTTCTCCAGCAGCGAGACGTGGTACAGGGCGCTCTCCACCAGGGCCTCCGGGGTGGGAGAGCCGTATTTCGCCAGGATGTGCTTTTCCAAGGAGCCGGAATTGACCCCAATGCGGATGGGGATGTTCTTCCGGCGGCAGGCGTCGGCCACGGCCTTCACCCGGCTGTCGTCCCCGATGTTGCCGGGGTTGATGCGGATTTTATCGATGCCCGCGGCCACGGCCTCCAGGGCCAGCTTGTAGTCAAAGTGGATGTCCGCCACCAGGGGGATGGACACCCTCTCCTTGATGGCGGGGATGAGGGCCACGGCCTCTTTGTTGGGGATGGCCGCCCGCAGGATTTGGCACCCTGCCCGCTCCAGGCGCAGGGCTTGCTCCACGCTGCCCTGGATGTCTGTGGAGGGCACATTGAGCATGGACTGCACGGTGATGGGCGCGCCGCCTCCAATGGCCACGCCCCCGGCCATCACTTGTTTTGAACTTCTCCGTTGCATACAGTTCCCCTTTCCCTATCTTTCAAAAAGGGAGGCCCGGCTGCCGGGCCCCCTGGTTTGTTCGCTATCCTTGGACAATGCGGAAAATATCGTGAAAGGCGATGACCACTGTCAGCCCGATAAACAGAACGAAACCCACCGCGTGGACATAGCCCTCGTATTTGGCGGGGACGGGGTGGCGGGTGACGCCCTCCCAGAGGAGGAACAGCAGCCGCCCGCCGTCCAACGCGGGCAGCGGCAGCAAATTGACAATGCCCAGGTTGACGGTGAACATCACAATCATCAGCAGGATGTTGAGCACCGCCTGGCCAAAGCCCTCCGCCAAACCGGCGCTGGCCGCCTGGCCAATGGCCTGGGCCGTGCCGATGGGCCCTGCCACGTCGTTGAGGCCAAAGCGGCCGGTGAACAGGCCCTTTAAAGTCTCCACCACCATGCGGGCCATGGAGAAGGTGTCCGCCGCGGAACGGCGCACCAGGCTTAGGAAGGTGACCGCCTCCGGCTCCACGTAGAAGTCCAGGGACACCATGGAGGAGCCGTCCTCCAGCGTCTGGGAGTGTAAGGCGAAGGTGCCCAAGTCCACCCGCTGGCCGTCCCGCTCCACTACCATGGAGACGGCGTCCGGGTCCGCCAGGGCCAGGGAGAAGGACAAGTCCCTATCGGTGTAGATGGCGTAGCCGTCCACCTCCACGATGGTATCCCCCACCTGGGCGCCGGCAGCCTGGAGGGCCGAGCCCTCGGTGAAGCTGGCGATTTGCGTAGTGGCAAACACGTCCTGCTGGCCCAGGACAATCATCATCAGGAAAAAGCCCAGGACGATGTTGAAGATGCCGCCGGCGGCCACCACCAAAAAGCGTTTCCACACCGGCTTGTTGCCAAAGGCCCGGGGGTCGCCGCTGTCCTCGTCCTCGCCCTCCATGGCGCAGTAGCCGCCAATGGGCAGCAGGCGCAGGCTGTACTGGGTCTCCCCTTTTCGAAAGCCAAAGAGCTTAGGCCCCATGCCCAGGGCAAACTCATTGACCCGGATGCCCGAAGCCTTTGCCAGCAGGAAATGTCCCAGCTCGTGAAAGAAAATGATAAAGCCAAAAAACAGAACGCCTATAAGGATGAGTAAAGCCGCCGTCAGAATCTGCAAAGAACCATCTCCTTTAAATCAGTGTGCCGCGCCTGCCACAAAAGCCCGCGCCTCTTTATCCGCTTCCAGAACCGCCTCCAAAGTGACTATCCCGGGGGCCTGGCGGGCCATGGCGGCCTCCACCAGCCGGGGAATGTCCAAAAAGCCGATCTTCCCCTCCAGGAACAGGGCCACGGCCTGCTCGTTGGCGCCGTTGGCGGCGGCAGGCACCAGCCCGCCCCGGCGCAGGGCCTCCCGGCACAAGGCCAGGCAGGGGAAGGCCTCCTCGTCCGGCGGGCAGAAGGTGAGCGCCCCCAGGGCGCACAAGTCCAGCTCCCCCGCGGGGGAGGGCAGCCGCCTGGGGTAGGTGAGGGCGTACTGGATGGGCACCGCCATATCCGGCAGGCCCAGCTGGGCAATCACCCCATGGTCTTTATATTGAATCATGGAGTGGATGATGCTCTCCCGGTGGACCACCACCTGGATTTTCTCCTCCGGCATATCAAAGAGCCAAGAGGCTTCGATGACCTCCAGGCCCTTGTTCATCAGTGTGGCGGAATCGATGGTGATTTTCGCGCCCATGTCCCAGTTGGGGTGACGCAGGGCCTGCTCCCGGGTGACGGCGGCCAGCTCCTGCCGCTTTCTGCCGAAGAACGGCCCGCCGGAGGCGGTGAGAATCAGCTTCTCCAAGGCTCCTTTTTCCGGGCAGCCCTGCAAGCACTGGAAAATGGCGGAGTGCTCGCTGTCCACCGGCAACATGGCAACGCCGCGGCTGCGGGCCTCCTCCATGACCATGGCGCCGCCGGCCACCAAGGTCTCCTTGTTGGCCAGGGCCACCGTCTTGCCCGCCCGGATGGCCGCCAGGGTGGGCTGCAATCCCACCATGCCCACCACCGCGTTGAGGGTGGTGGTGGCGGTTTCCCAGGCGGCGGCTTGGCACAGGCCTTCCATGCCGGCCAGGACGGGGATGCCCGTATCCGCCAGGCTTTCCCGCAGCGAGCGGGCGGCGGCCTCCTCAAAGACAGCCACCACAGCCGGGCGGAACTCCCGGGCCTGGGCCTCCAGCACCTGTACGCTGGAGCGGGCCGCCAGGGCCACCACCTGGACCTCCTCCCCCTGGGCGCGGAGGTTGCGCACCACCTCCAGGGCCTGGGTGCCAATGGAGCCGGTGGAGCCCAGCAACGATAGTCGCATCATAGCACACCTCCCAAGTATTATGCGCCCGCCAAGGGGAGATAACTCACCAGCAGGTACACAAAGGGCGCGGTGAAAATCACGCTGTCGAAACGGTCCAGAATGCCGCCGTGGCCGGGGATGACCTGGCCAAAGTCCTTGATGTGGCAGCTGCGCTTAATCAGGGAGAAGCTCAAGTCCCCCAAGATGGACAAAATGGCCCCGAAGAAGCCGATTATCCCCAGCACCAGGTAGCTGGCCCGGGCGGCGCCCTGGTAGTAGAACTCGGTGAAAAGCACGCCGCACAGCAGCATGACAATCACGTTGACCACCACGCCGCCCATGGCGCCCTCCACCGTCTTTTTGGGGCTGATGGTGGGGCACAGCTTGTGCTTGCCGAAGAAGGTGCCCGCAAAATAGGCCCCGGCGTCCGCCACCCAGGCGGAGAGCACGGCGATGAGCACGTAGAACATGCCGTGGTTCTCGCTGAGGTCCCGCAGGGAGACCAAAGTCTGCAAGGCGCTGGGGATGAGCACCACCATGCTGTAGAGCATGCCCACCTCTTTAAAGGTGGTCTCCTGGTGGTAGACGATCATGGCGGAAAAAATCCACAGGGTAAACAGGCAGTAGACTGGGAACTCCCAGTCGTTCTGGCAAAAGGGCACCACGGCGGCGGTGAGCAGAGCCGGGGCGCACAGGAACCACTTGCGCAGCAGCCCCAGGGCCCGGATGAGCTCCAGCACCGCCGTAGCAGAAATAAGCGCCACCACAATGTTCAGCGCCAGCGGGAACGAGCGGTTGAACACAATGACAGCTGCGAAAAAGACAACTAAAATAGCGCCGGATAGAACGCGCTGTTTCATAACAACATCCCTTTTCAGGTTTTTCTTCTCTAAAAAAACGATTTCTCCCAAAAATTGCCGGCAGCAGAGAAAAGGTTGAACAATCCCTGCTACCATACACTGGGGGATTATACCCCCCCAAAGCGCCGTTGGCGCGAGGCGTAAATAGCCAAAGCCTCGTCCAAGTCGCTGGTTTTAAAGTCGGGCCAAAGAATGTCAAAGTAGACCAGCTCGGCATAGGCGCTCTGCCACAGCAGGAAATTGGAGAGGCGCTCCTCCCCGCTGGGCCGGATAATCAAATCCGGGTCCGGCTGGCCGCCGGTGTAGAGGTACTGGGAGAAGAGCTCCTCGGTGAGCTCCTCGGGGCTTCTGCGGCCCTGCTGCACCTCTTGGGCAAAGCGCTTTGCCGCCCGGGTGATTTCCGCCCGGCCGCCGTAGTTCATGGCCAGGTTCAGCACCATGCCTGTCTTGGGGGCCGAGGCCTCCTCTACCTCCTCAATGAGCTGGCGCACCTCCGCCGGGAAGGCGGACACATCCCCGATGAAGCGCACCCGGATGTTCTCGTCCATAAAGTCCCGCAGGGCCTCCTCCAGGTACTCCTTAAACAGGCGCATCAGGCCGCCCACCTCCTCGGCGGGGCGGTTCCAGTTCTCTGTGGAAAAGGCGTAGATGGTCAAGTATTGGATGCCAATGCGCGAGCAATAGCGGGTGATGGTGCGAAAATTGGACGCACCCGCCCGATGGCCGGCGGAACGGGGCAGAAAGCGCTTCTTGGCCCACCTGCCGTTGCCGTCCATGATGATGCCGATGTGGACAGGCAGCTTGCTTTCCACATCCTGTGTTTTGGTTAAGGCCAAGGCCGCGTCCCCCTTTCCGGCTTAGATAGCCATAATCTCCTTCTCTTTCTTCTGGGCGCAGTCCTCGGCGTTTTTCACGTACTTGTCGGTGAGGTCCTGAATCTTCTTTTCAGCCTGCTTCAAATCGTCCTCGGTGATGTCGCCGGCCTTTTTCATCTCCTTCAGCTTCTCAATGGCGTCCCGGCGGATGGCGCGGATGGCCACCTTGGCCTCCTCGCCCAGCTTGGAGACGTCCTTGGTCAGCTCCTTGCGGCGCTCCTCGTTGAGGGGCGGGAACACCAGCCGGATGACCTTGCCGTCGTTCTGGGGGTTCACGCCCAGGTCGGAGGTCTGGATGGCCTTCTCAATGCCCCGCAGCACGCTCATGTCCCAGGGCTGGATGGTGAGCACCCGGGCCTCGGTGACGGAAACAGCCGCCAGCTGGTTGATGGGGGTGGGGGTGTCGTAGTAATTGACCATGATGTGGTCCAGCACGGCGGGGTTGGCCCGGCCCGCGCGGATGGCGGCGTACTCCTCCATCAGGTGGTCGATGCTCTTGTTCATTTTGCTTTCGGCCTTTGCGAATACGTCTTTCATCTCTGCCATGATTGATTCCAGCCTTTCAATAAAATAGAAAATAGAAATAATGGTAGTGCCATGGGTTTTGTGTTTTTCCAAAGCTTACTGGACCAAGGTGCCCACTTTCTCGCCGGAAACGGCGCGAACAATGTTCTCCGGGTCCTCGATGCTGAACACCAGGAAGGGGATGTTCCTATCCTTGCAGAAGGAGGCGGCGGTCATGTCCATCACGCCCAGGTTCTGGTTGAGCACGTCCATGTAGCTTAAGGTGTCGTACTTTTTGGCATTGGGGTTTTTCTTGGGGTCGCTGTCGTAGACGCCGTCCACCATGGTGGCCTTGAGGATGACGTCCGCCTCAATCTCCGCCGCCCGCAGGGCAGCGCCGGTATCCGTGGAGAAGAAGGGGTTGCCCGTGCCGCAGCCGAACACAACCACCCGGCCCTTTTCCAGATGGCGCACCGCCCGGTTGCGGATGTAGGGCTCGGCCACCTCCTGCATGGCGATGGCGGTTTGCACCCGCACATCCAGGCCCAGCTGCTCCAGGCCGTCGGCCACGCCCAGGGCGTTGATGACCGTGGCCAGCATGCCCATGTGGTCGGCGCGGGTGCGGTCCATGCTGCCGCTGGAGCGGCCGCGCCAGAAGTTGCCGCCGCCTACCACGATGGCCACTTCCACCCCCATGTCCACAAGTTCCTTGACCGGCTTGCAGATGGCCAGGACTGTGTCAAAATCAATGCCGTGCCCGGCCTTTCCCGCCAGGGACTCGCCGCTGAGCTTGAGCAAAACGCGCTTATATTTCGGTGCCATGGTATCTCTCCCGTTCTACAGATTATATTCGAACTTATTGTACATGAAAACCCCTCGGTTGTAAAGCGTAAAGAGCTTCTTTTCCTCGGGGGAAAACCTTTGCGGCCCCTGGGAAAGCCGAAAAACCGGTGGGGCGTTACAAAAAATTTACATCTTCCCCTGGGGCAGGCGGGCCGCTCTTTGGAGAAGAATGAAAAGTCACGTCCTATTTTTCCGCCGGGCGGGTGTGCTATACTACAGAAAAAGGAGGGAGGACCATGAAAAAGGCAGTTTCATGGCTGCTGCGCCCGGCGCCTATGGGGGTGCTGGGCCTCATCACAGGCTTTCTGGTGAAGATGCTGGACATCCACTGCTACGCCCAGCACTTTGGGGTGTCCCTCAGCGACATCTTCTCCCAGGCGGGGGTGTGGGTGGTGATTGGCGTGGCCATCAGCCTGTACAGCCGGGACAACCGCACCGCCATGGCCAACATATTCCTGTTCTGCGCCGGAATGCTGCTGACCTACTATATCACCGCCGAGGTGACAAACTCCATCTACGGCTGGAGCTTTATCAAGGCCTGGACAGCTTTCGCCTGCCTCTCCCCTCTCATGGCCTACCTGGTGCGGCTGACTTTGCGGCCCGGCCCCCTGGCGCTGGTCCTCAAGCTGGGGGTGTTCGCCGGGTATGTGGGGATGAACCTGCTGCTGGGCAACTTTCTCCACACCTACGACATCCCCTTCCTGGCGGTGCTGGTGTATTGGCTGTTTGGGAAGAGGTGGGGAAAGGCACGAGAAGAATAAAAAAGAGCGGGCTCCATTTCTGGAACTCGCTCTTTTGCTATGCTTTTGGAAAGCTTACTTCACCATGCCGGCCACTTCGGCAGCGAAGTCGTCCTGACGCTTCTCCAGGCCCTCGCCCTTCTCAAAGCGGGTGTAAGCGGCAATCTTGATGTCGCCGCCCAGCTCCTTGGCCACAGACTCGGTGTACTGCTTCACGGTCATGGAGCTATCCTGCACGTAGACCTGGTCCACCAGGCAGATTTCCTTGAAGAACTTGTTCAGACGGCCAGCCACAATCTTCTCAGCGATATTGGCGGGCTTGCCCTCGTCTACGATCTGCTGGGTGAGGATTTCCTTCTCCTTCTCCACGCGCTCGGCGGGGACGGAGGCCTCGTCCAGGTACTCGGCGTTCATAGCGGCAATCTGCATGGCCACGTTGTGGGCATAGGCCTTGAAGCCCTCGGTAGCGGCGATGTCGTCGGTGGTGTCGAACTTCACGATGACGCCGATGCGGCCGCCAGCGTGGACGTAAGAGGTAACAGCGCCCTCATAGCGGGCAAAGCGGCGGATTTTGATGTTCTCGCCGATGGTGAGGATCTTCTCCTTCAGCAGGGCGTCCACAGTCTCCTCGGTGCCGGCAGCCTTGCAGGCCAGCAGGGCTTCCACGTCGGCGGGGTTCTGCTCGATAACGGTGTCGGCGCAGGTCTTGACAAAGGCCTGGAAGTCGGCGTTCTTGGCGACGAAGTCGGTCTCGGCGTTGACCTCGATGACCACGCCCACCTTGCCGTCCTCGCTGACAGTGGCGAAAGCCACGCCCTCGGCGGCGATGCGGCCAGCCTTCTTCACGGAAGCGGCCAGGCCCTTCTCGCGCAGGAAGTCAATGGCCTTTTCCATATCGCCCTCGGAAGCGGTGAGGGCCTTCTTGCAATCCATCATGCCGCAGCCGGTCTTCTCACGAAGGGCGGCGACGTCTTTCGCGGTAAAATTCATGTTGCAACATCCTTTCTCGTATGCCCCCTGGCGGGCCAGCGGGCCAAATCCAATCAGCGTTCCTACCTATTTTATAGAAAAGGGATTACTCTTCCACGTTGATGTCGCCGGCCTCTTCGGCATCGGCCTCAGCCTCGGCGGCCTCCTTGGCGGCGGCGCCCATCTGGCCCTCGCGGCCCTCGATGATGGCGTCGGCCATAGCGCCGGCAATGAGCTTCACGGCGCGGATGGCGTCATCGTTGCCGGGAATGACATAGTCGATTTCATCGGGGTCGCAGTTGGTGTCCACGATGGCCACAATCGGAATGCCCAGGTTGCGGGCCTCGGACACGGCGATGCGCTCCTTGCGGGGGTCCACGATGAACAGGGCGCCGGGGTAGGACTTCATGTCCTTAATGCCGCCCAGGAAACGCTCCAGCTTTTCAATCTCCAGCTGCAGCTTGCTGACTTCCTTCTTGGGCAGCAGGTCAAAGGTGCCGTCCTCTTCCATCTTGCGCAGCTGGGCCAGGCGCTGGATGCGGGTGCGGATGGTGGTGAAGTTGGTGAGCATGCCGCCCAGCCAACGGGCGTTTACATAGAAAGCGCCGGCGCGGGTAGCCTCCTCGCGGATGGACTCCTGGGCCTGCTTCTTGGTGCCCACGAACAGGACGCTCTTGCCCTCGGCGGACAGGTCGCGCACGAAGTTGTAGGCCTCCTCCAGCTTCTTCACGGTCTTCTGCAGGTCGATGATATAGATGCCGTTGC
>OLOQ01000724.1_pt1 | contig 35232 bp, 37 predicted proteins | sample 1673101 | NCBI WGS metagenome assembly OLOQ01 (sample SAMEA3136754, study PRJEB25190) | human gut metagenome | biome: human gut; feature: human-associated habitat; material: faeces | place: Austria | collected 2013 | reverse complement strand
CGCTGAATGCAGCGAGGTTCGCCCAACGCTGACTGCCGTGCCGACCTTCCCGGTACACACGGACGGAAGCGAGGACTTCATCCTCGGAATGGGTGAAGCCCTCGCTGTCCTTGATTTGACGGGTTTCTACGATGTCGGCAAAGCCGTTCATTTTTCCGAAACTCATACCTGCCACCGCCTATCCAAGCGTAGCAGCAGATTGACCGTGTTCCACACCTGCTGTGCCGCTCCGGTGTTATCCGCAAAGAAGCCGCCTGTCGAGCCATCTCTCGATTCATAGAAGTGGGAGGACAGCATGATGACGGCCTGCTCCGTGGTGGGCGGCATGGGCTTCTCTTTGTAGAACCCCTCCGGGATATGCTGGTAGCTTTCGGCGTAAGAAACAGCGGCGGTGATGTAGCTTTTCAGCAATGCATCATCTGCCGTGTGTTCCAGAATGAGGTTGGCTTTCACCTTGGTGAGCAGTTCGTCCATCACCGCCGCCTCCTTTCATCAGGCGGATGCCATCTTGAGCAGCTTGACTGCTTCGGGCAGCACCAGCTTGCCGTCCACACGCTCCTTGGCAACAAAGCCCACCATGCCATTTCCGGCAAACAGCTCCTTCAGCTCCGCAATGGAACGGGAGCCACGGTCACCGATGTTGTAGTAGCTGAAATCACCGAATGCGACTGCGGCCTTGCCGGGAGCAGGAAGCGGGAAATACGCAGAGGTGTAGACCTTGTAGCCCAGCACACGATCAGGCTCACCCGCCTGCAGAGAGGGCTGCCACAGATACTGACCCGTGCTGTCCTTCAGCTTGCGGAGTTCTGCAACGCAGGCGTCGTTGGCAAGGAACACAGCGTTCTTGCGATAGGGACGCTTGAGAGAATATACCAGATCGATGATCTCGTCGGCAGTTACCTTGCCGGAGGACTTTGTAGTCACACCGACCTGTGCGCCGCCGGTTTCGGCGAGAATACCCAGGGGCTGACCGGTGCCGTTTCCGTTAATGAACGCATCCTCTTCGGCATTGGCCAGAGCTTTACCGAACTGCTCCAGAATGTAGTTTTCCAGATTGAATGCGTTATCGTAGAGCAGCTCCTCGGTCACCTTGACAGCAACATGGAGCTTGTGGGCATCCAGAATGATCTGGTCAAAGGTAGCATCACCGAAAGTCAGTGCGCCGCCCTCCTCGATCCACGCAGCCGCAGGCTTGGTGGCTGCGATGTTGATTTTGTGCTCACCGCTGGTGGTGATGGCGGTGCCGAGAGAACGCATAACGTTTTCCTCGTTCAACACCTGAATGAGGCGGCTGTCATACTCATCCGGCACCAGATAGCCGCCATTGGCATCGATGCCCTCCTGCAGCACATTGTTGATCTGACGGAAGTTGGTACGCAGAGCATTGAGCATACCGCTGCGATAGGCGTCGGTGGCACGGAAGCTCTTAGGCTTCTTATCCTCGACGGTCTTTCCGTTCAGGGGCTTTTCGGTGATGGGTGCGGAAGTAGGCTTGGAAAGCTGTGCTTCCATCGCAGCCATTGCCTCCATGCGCTCGATTTCGGCACCATAGTTCTGCACCTTCTTTTCCATCTGGGCATAGGTCGCAGCATCCTCATCGGATAGCAGACCGTCCTTGTCGCGCTTGGTTTCCACAAATGCCTTTGCAGCGTTCCAAGCCTGGTTGCGCTTTTCACGCAGTTCGTTGATAGTCATATTGAATTACCTCCAGTTTTTAATGAGATTGAGCCGATCCATAAGGTCATCGGCTTTTTGTGTACGGTTGGGTTTTGGTTCAATGGCGCACTTTGCGGCAATCTTCTCCATGAGAGAATTCACCACATTCGCCTTGGAATACAGCATGGAAACTGTGGGGACAGTCATGTCCTCAGCCTCATCGGCACGGCTCATGATTTCGTCCGCAAAACCCAGTTCCACCGCCTTATTTGCGTCCATCCAAGTTTCGGCATCCATGAGGTGCGAGAGCTTTGCACGGGACAGCCCGGTCTTGATTTCGTAGGCATTGATGATGGAATCCTTAACGCTGCCGAGCATATCGATGGCTTTCTGCATTTCCGCAGAATCACCGAAGGCAATGGTCATGGGGTTATGGATCATCAGCATGGATACCGGGGACATCAGAATCTTGGTGCCTGCCATAGCGATAACGGATGCTGCGGAGGCAGCGATGCCGTCAATCTTGACCGTGACATTTCCCTTGTAGTCCATCAGCATATTGTAGATTTGGGCAGCCGCAACGCAGTCACCGCCGGGGCTGTTGATCCACACGGTGATGTCGCCGGTGCCCGCCATCAACTCGTCCTTGAAAAGCTGTGGAGTGACATCATCGTCAAACCAACTTTCCTCTGCGATGGTGCCGTTCAAGAACAGCGTTCTCTCCGCCGGAGCCGTCTCCGTCTGTGCCTGGTTCTTCCAATTCCAGAATTTCTTCATCGGATTTTTCCTCCTCTCTGTTTGTATCTGCAAAGGCACCCGCATCCTTCAGCGGGAGCATATTGCCGTTAATGAGGTACAGGTCGCCGCCATCCTCTGCCGGGATACGGTCGAGGTTTTCCAGCTCACGGATGTCATTTGCGGACATCCAACCGTTCTGGCGACCAATGGCGTAGCCGTTCATGCGGCTCTGGTAATCACCACGGAGCAGACCTTCCAGATTGAACTTCACGAAATACTCTGCCTTTTCGCCTTGGGACAGGAGTGCCCTCTGAATGGACTGCTCCCAACGGATGACCCAGGGGTCAAGGGTGTATTTCACAAACTCAAGGGACTGCTGCTCAATATTAGAAAAGCTCGACTTTTCCAGATCACCGACCATGTGGGGCGGGACTCGGAAAATTCGAGCGATTTCATTGATTTGGAATTTTCGTGTTTCGAGGAATTGTGCCTGTTCCGGTGAGATGCCGATGGGCGTGTATTTCATGCCTTCTTCCAGAACGGCGATTTTATTGGCGTTGCCGCTGCCGCCGAAGGTGGACTGCCAGCTCTCCCTTACACGCTGCGGGTCTTTGATGGTGCCGGGGTGTTCCAGCACACCACCAGGCGCCGCACCGTTTGCGAAGAATTTGGCACCATATTCCTCGCAGGCAATCGCCATGCCGATGGCATTCTTCGCCATAGCGATGGGACTGTAGCCCACCAGACCGTCAAAGCCCAAGCCTGGGATGTGCAACACATCCGAAGGCTGAAGCGTTACCGCAAAATCCTTATTTTTAATGGCTTCGTCCTGTCCACGGTAATAGGTGTAATACAAATGCCCATTTTCATCTCTGTCCACCGACATCTTGTTCGGCATGAGGGGGTACAGGGCAACGATCTCATTCTTGCCGTTGCGGATGATCTGGGCGTAAGCGTTACCCCACAGGAGCAGGTGTGTCATGAGCGTTTCCCGGAACACAAAAGAACTCATTTCCGGGTTCGGCTCATCGTGGAGCAGGTGGTAGAGCGGATGGTCGAGCGCCATTGCCTTGCCGCCGTCGCTGTTGTATCGGTAAACATGAAGCGGGAGCCCTGCGATAGCTTCGGCCAGAATACGGACGCAGGAGTAAACCGCAGTCATCTGCATGGCACTGCGTTCTGTTACCGTTTTTCCGGAGGTGCTGCCACCCATGTAAAAGGTGTAGCGAGAGCCGACTGTGCTGTCGGTGGGCTTGTCTCTGGATTTGAATAGTCCACTGAAAATACCCATATCACATCACCGTCCTTTCATAAAAATAAAAGACCACGAGTGTCATAGACGCTCTCGGTCGTATCGTTGCCGCACCGGATGGCACGGTCCAAGGCCATGACAGTTGCCACGGCACCGTCGATTTTCTCTGTAGACTTTTCCTTGTCCGGCTTGATGTTACCGGCGGGATCAGTCCGCACATAAATATTGTCCATCATCCAGCGAAGCACCGGATGTCCGCCGTGGGCGATGCGCTCTTCCAAGACCAGCTTCATCAGCTCTTTGGTCGGAGGGCTCATATCCTTAAAGCCCTGTCCGAAGGGGACGACCGTGAAGCCCATACCCTCAAGGTTCTGGACCATCTGCACGGCTCCCCAGCGGTCGAAGGCGATCTCACGGATGTTGAACCGTTCGCCAAGCCGTTCGATGAACTTTTCGATATATCCATAATGGACCACGTTGCCCTCGGTGGTTTGCAGGAAACCTTGTCGTTCCCACACATCGTAAGGGACGTGATCCCGGTTGACCCTCTGGTCGATGTTTTCTTCTGGTATCCAGAAATACGGCAGGATCATGTACTTGTCGTCCTCGTCCAGCGGAGGAAAGACCAGCACGAAAGCGGTAATATCTGTGGTAGACGAAAGGTCCAGTCCACCATAGCAGACCCGGCCTTCGAGGTCATCTTCGTTTATAGCAAAAGCGCAGCGGTCCCATTTTTCCATCGGCATCCAGCGCACAGCCTGTTTGACCCACTGGTTGAGCCTTAGCTGCCGGAAGGAGTTCTCCTCGGCAGGGTTTTGCTTTGCAGACTCACAGGCGGCCTTTACCTTGTCGATACCGACCGTGATACCGAGCGAGGGGTTTGCTTTCTTCCAGACCTTCGGGTCCGTCCAGTCGTCGTCCTCATCGGCCCCGTAGATAACCGGATAGAATGTGGGGTCAATCTTGCGGCCTTCGATGATGTCCTTCGCTTTCTGGTGCGTCTCGTAGCAGATAGATTTGGTGTCCGTACCCGCTGTGGTTATAAGGAAGTAAAGCGGCTGCATACGAGCATCACCGGAGCCCTTGGTCATAACATCAAAGAGCTTCCGGTTGGGCTGGGTGTGCAGCTCATCGAACACCACGCCGTGGATGTTAAAGCCGTGCTTCGAGTATGCTTCTGCTGACAGCACCTGATAAAAGCTGTTTGTCGGCAGGTACACGATCCGCTTTGTGGCCGTCAGGATTTTGACCCTACGGTTGAGGGCCGGACACATTCGGACCATATCGGCTGCGACCTCAAAAACAATCGATGCTTGCTGTCTGTCCGCAGCGCAGCCGTAGACCTCCGCACGTTCCTCACCGTCGCCACATGTGAGCAGAAGTGCGACCGCAGCCGCAAGCTCCGATTTACCCATCTTCTTGGGTATCTCAATGTAGGCGGTGTTGAACTGCCGGTATCCGTTGGGCTTGATGATTCCGAAGATATCCCGGATGATTTGCTCCTGCCAGTCGATTAGCGTGAAGGGCTTTCCAGCCCATGTACCTTTGGTGTGACAGAGGCACTCGATGAACGAGACAGCGTAGTCGGCCCGTGCCTTATCGTAGACGGAGTCCTTTGCTTTAAACTTCGTCGGTGTGTATTTCTTCATTCGCCTCAAGTGTTATCACCTCCAAAAAGGCATAAAAAATAGCCGTTTGAAGCGACCGTCATAACGAGGAACAGAGCCGAGCGGCTCATGTCCCAAGGGTATTTATTTTACCGGGGATTACTGTTGCATGGCCCAAGCGATGGCGTGACCGTCATCCTCGAACTCAACTTCGCTAACTGCTCTCAGGCCGATGGTGCCTTCGCAGCTGTGGTCGTCATCAAGGAACTCGTAGGTTGCGCCGAAGTAGCAGGGCTTGCCGGGGCCGTTGTAGAAGCCTCCCGCCATGATGACCTTGTCTCCAAAGGTGAGCACTTTGCTCCATCTGGTTTCGAGGTCCTCCGGGGTGGTTGGGTTTGGCAGCCGGAACTTTCTCATCGCATCATTGATCGTCATTGTCGGTCCCTCCTTAATACTTCGTGGCCTTGTGGCTGTCGAGGTTCTTGAAGAAGGCGTCAACCTCAGCGAGGCTGGAAAGGACGTCTCCGTAGGCTCCGAGGCCGCTCTTCTTGATGATCCTGTAGTAGCCCTGACGGTTCTTCAGAACTCCTAGGCCATTTGCTTCGGCAATCTTGGTGGCCGTGCGGGTGAGCTTTCCAAGGCTCTGGATCTCGTGGTCTTCGCCCTTTTCAAAGGCTGTCTTGCAGTTGGTATGGTCGATGTAACGCATCGTGGTTTCCTCCGTTTGTGTGTATTTCCTTTCGGTAGTGTATATATCACTCTAAACGCCTGAAATAGCAAGTCATTTCTGCGATATAAACCGAAGTATTCTACACAAATATTCGGGCTCGGAATTGTGTACTTTATGCCTCTCCGTAGAGAATGAAATGCACATATTCCTTGCGATGTTCCTCGATGAAAACCACCAGCTCATAGAAGTCTCGCTCGTAGGACAGCCGCTGCACCATGTTTGTATCAAACATATTCGTCAGGCCGGTGTCCCGGATGGCGAGGATCTGCTTTTTGATCGTCTCATTCATCGCCGCTCACCACCCTGCAAAGGTCTGCGCCGTATGCGACTGACAGGCCGGAGCCATTGTCCCATGCGACCATGATGGAACCGATGTCGTCCACGCCGAGGACCGTTCCTTTCGTCCCGATGGGAGGAGCCTGAACATCGTCCATCTGCAGGAGCTCCACTCGTGTACCGGGCTTGTACCGGCGACGTAAGCCATCAAGGGCCGCTTTTGAAATCACTCGCATGATTCCACCTCTGTTTTCTTTGCGCCGCCCTTGAAGGCCGAGGAGCCGGAGAGGTTGCGGAGCAGGATTTTGCGCTCGACCTTGTAGTCCTCACCGATGAAGCCCAGTCTCAAAAGGAAGCAGCGGAATGCGTACTTGTCGTTGTCGACCGGCTTTTCCTTAGCGGTGATGCGCTTCTGGTTTAGTGCCATCTCACACAAGGCTGCGATGAAGTGCGAGTAGGCTTTGATCTCTTCGGGAGAGGGCAGCTCTTTAAACCACGGGAAGGCAATGCGATCTTCCTTGAGCTCAATGCAGATGTCCTCGACACCGAGGGCCTTTTTGATCAGCTCGCCTTTTGCGTCCAGTAGCTTGGTGAGGTTTCCGACCGAGACCTTTTCGAGCGGGATCTCAATCGTAAGGCCTGTCTCTTCGGTTTCGGCCTTGTCTTTGACCGGGTTGAATCCGGCTGCGGCAAGGGCGATGATGATCGCCTCAATGGTGTCCTGATCCGTGCGCTCGTCCCAGACCATCGTGCCGTCTTTCTCAACGGTGATGTTGTTGATGACGAAGGCGCAGGTGGGCATGAATTTGTAGACGGCCTTCATGCCGACCACCTTGGAGATGATGCCGACCAGTTCTTTGCGGTCTTGCCCGGTGACGTTGTAGTGTAGTTCTTTCATGGGATTACCTCCTTGTTTTTTTGGTACTGTATATATCACTCTGAAGCCACAGAATAGCAAGTCATTTCAGCGAAATATATGTACCGATTATCGTAGAAAAACAGGAACCTCAATTGTCTACATTAGCTACTTCGTCGAAGCGGAAAGTCACGCCGTCACGCTGCACCGTCACACCATCCGAGGAGCCGACCTGTTCGATGTATCGCTTCACGATGACGTCGCAGAACTTCTCGTCCAGCTCCACGGTATAGCAGATGCGATCCGACTGCTCACAGGCAATCAGTGTGCTGCCGGAACCGCCGAAGGGGTCCAGAACCACAGCGTTGCTCATGGAGGAGTTCATGATCGGATATGCCAAAAGCGCAATCGGCTTCATGGTCGGGTGATCGCCGTTCTTCTTGGGCTTGTCAAACTCCCAGATGGTGGTTTCCTTACGGCCCGTGTACCACTGGTGCTTGCCGTTTTTCTTCCAGCCATAGAGCACCGGCTCATGCTGCCACTGGTACGGAGAGCGTCCGAACACCAGCGACTGCTTTTTCCAGATGCAGCAGCCGGAGAGGTAGAAACCTGCATCAGCAAAAGCCCTGCGGAAGTTCAGCCCTTCGGTGTCCGCATGAAACACATAGATGGAAGCATCGCCGGTCATGACGGCTTCCATATTGGTGAATGCGTCGAGCAGGAACTGATAGAAGGCGTCATTTGCCATGTTGTCGTTCTTGATCTTTCCGGCAGAGCCTTCATAGTTCACATTGTACGGTGGGTCCGTGATCACAAGGTTGGCCTTGACGTCGCCCATCAGAGCGTCGTAGGTTTCCTTCTTTGTGGAATCGCCGCAAACCAGACGGTGCCGACCGAGCGTCCAAATGTCACCAGCCTTGGTGAAGGTGGGCTTTTTCAGCTCCTCATCCACATCGAAATCATCGTCATGAATGCCGTCCTTCAGGCTGTCCTTGAAAAGGTCGTCGATCTCGGCAGGGTCAAAACCGGTGAGGGAAACATCAAAGTCCTCACCCTGCAGGTCAGCGATCAGCAAGGCCAGCTTGTCTTTATCCCAATCGCCGCTGATCTTGTTCAGAGCAATGTTGAGAGCCTTCTCCTTGGCGTCGTCCATTTCAACGACCACACAGTCAATCTCGGTGATACCAAGGTCGATGAGGACCTTGAGCCTCTGGTGGCCACCGACAACACGACCGGTCGTCTTATTCCAGATGACCGGCTCGACATAACCGAACTCATCAATGGAGCGTTTCAGTTTTTCATATTCCTCGTCACCGGGCTTCAGGTCCTTGCGAGGATTGTATTCGGCAGGAATCAGCTCCGCCGTTTTCTTTTTCTCAATCAGCATATAAGACCCCACTCAGCGAACTTCTCAAAACCGCCGATGCGGTCGATGAAGGTCCTCGCTGTTTCCACGATTCTCTCATATGGAATACCGTCCACGGCATCGTCACCGATGGCGCAGACAAGCTCGACCGGCACACCGGTTTCCTGCGCCTTGAGCCATGCGTAAATGTTGATGCTTACGTCGGCTTTGGAGAGGTCCTTGCCGTGCAGACCACCGCCGGTCACGGAGTCTCCTGTATCGGAGCCGAGCTTCCGGTTGGTGGCACCGGAGTCAACGTCCGTGCCGCCGGTCCAGTCACCGAGCGGATTGATCTCGGCATCCGGAAAGACTTCATGCAGATTGCCGGTCTTGGCGTTGCTCTGGCAGAGGATCAGGCGGTTGCCGTCCAGAATATATTTGCCGTCGCTACCGTAGGTTTCATAGAGCTGCTTGGCGATGGCGGTGAGCTTTTTCTGCTCATCAGTCACCGGGACGCCTTTGAAGATGCCGTTGTCGCCGCAGTGGATGCCGTCGATCTGGTTGTCGGCCAGATGCTCATCCTGCGAAACCTCACGATAGTCCACCAGCAGGTTCCCAGCGATACGGGAAACAGCCGCCGCCACCTCATCGGGAGAGAGGGCTACCGAGGTTTCGGTGATAATATGGCAGATGCCGTGACCGATCAGGACCTCGACGGCAATCTTCGGGTCCTTCTCTTTTTGATACGCAAGGTCAACAAGAGCACCGGCAATACGGTCGGCCACCTTGTCGGGATGCGCCGGGTTTACTTTTTCAAACATATCAGTTTCCTTTCCGAGCGGTGAGAAGCCGCTCCATCAAATCATCTTGTGGATTTCTGCCGCCGTACTCCACGGCACAGTTTTCTTTCACGATCTGGTAAATCTGATACCAGACCTGATTAACCTGCTTCATGTAGGTCTGGCTCATCGCAACATACGGTGAAGCGATGGCATTGCCGGTGGTGGGATGCTTTGCCAGAAAGCCGAACTCGGAGATCGCTTCCTCGCACTGAATCCATCGGGAGACTGACATGGCGTACTGCTCAATCAGCTGGTTGTTTACTAACATTTCACAGCCACGAGCCTTGAGCCAGTTCCAAGTATCCCGGTAGACCTCTTCGGCACACAGGTCCTTGCCGTTCTTCTGAGCGGCTTTTAAGTATTCTTTGACCGGAGGAACAACCGCTCCTTCGATTTCTGCCGGTTCCGGGAGCACCATCGCACCATTTAACCTGCCGTCAGCGATTTTATCTGTCAGGGCCTTGGATTTTCTTCCGGCACCGACACGCTGACCGCCTCTCATAGTTCCGTCTTTTGCCACACATTTCTCCTCGCTTTCCGGGCTGGGGGTTAATACCCCGTTTGATTTCTGATTTTTGCGCTCGTGACCCCACGCCGCTGTCCGGGTAGAAAGGTCGTAGAGATTTGGCCCGCCCCACGGTCACCGGTCACCGAGCTCGTGATGGATCTTCGTGTGACACGACTGGCACAGGCTCATCAGGTTGCTGGCATCGTGGGTGCCGCCTCGGGAAATAGGAAGAATATGATGAACTTCCTCGACCGATGTTAACCGACCTTCCTTAAGGCACTGCTCACACAGAGGGTGGGCCGCTGCATACCTGTCACGGATACGCTTCCAAGCCCTGCCGTATTTGCGGTTGACGTCCGGGCTGCGCTCGTACTTGTTGTAACGATCCCGGTCCAGCTTCTCGTGCTCCTGGCAGAAGCGTCTATCAGTAAGCCTTGGACAGCCGGGGTAAGCGCAGGGTTTCTTTGGACTCCTTGGCACATAATCACCTCGCTTTCCGGGCATAACAAAAGCCCTGCGGGAGAGGGGCTCCCACAAGGCTTCCATAGGTTTTACTTTGTCCATCATAATACTATCATAAAAGGCGACTCTCAATCTCTCTCATTTACTCTCATGATGGCGGCCACACAGGAAAGCGCCGTATCGTGCATCCGGTAAATGTGCTGGATGCTGTAATGCATCTCAACCGCAATCTTCTCCCACGAGAGGAAGCACAGATACCGCTTCTCCAGCAGGGTTTGCAGTTCAACATCCGAAACGGCCCGGATTGTGGCCATGATTTCCTTCTTCAATTCCACCAGATCCTCGACGTCGTGTTTCAGGCTTTCCTCAACCTCGATAATCTTCAAAACGGCCCGTTCTATTTTGGAGCCGCCACGATTTGGGTTTCTGGGCATGTCGCTGTAAACGACGGTGCAGGATGTGGCCAGTTCATTTAAAGACTCGATCTGCTGGAGCTTGGATTTAATCCGCATATCCAGCGTCCGGGCCTGTGACAGATATTCTTTAGCGGTCATTTCGCTTCTCCTTCCGTAGCTCTTTTATGAGGAATTCCGGATCGACTTTTGACAGGACACCGAACCAGCCGGAGCGGAAGAAACGCTCGATTTCCTGAAGCTCCCGCTCGTCGTCGGTCAACCGGTAATCCTTGACCGCTTGCAGAATGATGGCATTTGCCAGTTCTTCATATGGGTTCAAAGTCGCACCTCCGAATTTGTGTTCACTCGGATTGGCGAAGATTGTCGATTTTTGTCGTTAGATTTTCAGATTTGCCTTGACCGCAGCGATCAGAGCCGACTGCGTTTTGTCTTTGGCCTTAAGTGCCCGGAGAATCTGCTCATCAATGGTGCCGTTCGTCACGATATGCTGAACGACCACAGTTTCGGCAGTCTGACCTTGCCGCCAGAGCCTTGCTATGGTCTGGGAATAGAGCTCCAAGGACCATGTGAGGCCGAACCAGACGATTGTGTTGCCGCCGGCCTGGAGATTGAGGCCGTGTCCAGCAGAAGCTGGGTGGATCAGGGCTACTGGGATTTCGCCGTTGTTCCATCTGCGGATACTGTCGGCTTTGTCCAGCTTGGAAAACGGGATATGCCGATCATGCAGCCGTTTCATGATCCGCTCCAGATCATGCTGGTACCAATAGACCACCAGAAGAGGCTTACCGTTTGCCGACTCGATGATGTCCTCCAGAGCATCCAGCTTCTGCTCATGAATGGGGACCGTATTCCCGGCATCGTCGTAAATGGCACCATTGGCCATCTGGGAGAGCTTGCCGGAGAGGGCTGCGGCATTGGCAGCAGATATTTCGCCTTCGGGCAGGTCCAGAATGAACTGTTTTTTCATCTCGTCGTAGGCATCCTGCTCATCGGGGCTGAGATAGACCTTATATTCGCTGGATATGAGCTCCGGCATTTTTAGGTGGTCCGTGGATTTCATTGAAATGGTGATATCCGAGATTTTCCGGTATATGGCTTGCTCGGCACCGGGTTTCGGACGGTAGCTGTAAACAATCTGGCCGTTCATGGCGTCCGGCACGAAATACTCCTGCCGATAATAGGTGATAAACCGACCGAGTCGTTTTCCCATGTCTATGACCTTGAACTCTGCCCACAGATCCATCAGTCCGTTGCTGGCTGGAGTGCCGGTGAGCCCAACGACACGCTTGATTCTGGGCCGCACCTGCATCAGAGCCTTGAAGCGTTTTGACTGGTGGTTTTTGAAGGAAGAAAGCTCGTCAACTACGATCATGTCGTAGTCAAACGGGAGCTTGCTTTTCTCGATGAGCCACTGGACGTTCTCACGGTTGATGATGTAAATATCGGCTTTCTTCGTCAGGGCCGCTTTTCGCTCAGCCTCGCTTCCGACCACCACCGAATAGGTCAGGTGGTGAAGCTGGTCCCACTTTTGAAGCTCTGCGCTCCAAGTGTCACGGGCTACTCGAAGCGGAGCGATGACCAGCACCTTGTGAACCTCGAAGCTGTCGAACAGCAGGTCCGCAATAGCGGTCAGTGTGATGCTCGTTTTGCCAAGGCCCATGTCCAGCAGCACGGCAGCGAAGGGATGGTCCTCGATATAGTTGATTGCGTACCTCTGGTACTCATGCGGTTCGTATTTCATCAAGTATCCCTCCAATCTGCTCAGGGGCATCAAGGACATATACCTTGAAGCCCAGCCGCCGCAGTAATCCGTGTCTGGCTACCTGCAAAGGTCTCGGTTCCTTGCCCGGTGCCTTGACCTCCACGAATCCGATCTTGCCTCCGGGCAGCAGCACCAGTCGATCCGGCATCCCATCAAATCCGGGACTCACCAGTTTCGGTGCAATGCCGCCGCTGTTTTTCACGGCTTTGACTAAGTGTTGTTCTATGATTTTCTCTCGCATAATGTTCCTCCATCAGGAATTAGAGTGGGTGGTGACGGTCGATGACGGGTAATTCCGTAACTTTTCTTAGGCCTTGTTTTTTAGTGCTCTAAGAATAGTTTCTGTAAAGACTGTCATCGACCGTCACCCTTGGTTCAATCAAGGAAGTCCGACTTAAGCTGCAGGCCAAAAAGCAGCCGTGCAGATTTGCTTCTTTTCCTTTCAAAACCGGCGCATTCCAGCGCAGTGTAGAAATCAGTCGTGCTGCGGATATAGTCGCCCACCTGCATGCAATAGCTGCGGTATGCGTTGTAGACGTCTCCGGATTTAGCGGAATAGGAGCTGTCAATCTCACAGCATTCATCGAGGAACTGCGAGAGCCAGTCGTTATTGTCCTTGTACTTCTGGATCGTAGCTTCCACCACGGCTGGCTTTACGATGTGATAATCCTTTTCGATCACACGCTTGGCACCGGTCATGATCCATTTCAGGATTGCACCGCCAGCTTTGTTGAAAAGGTAATCGGCATAGTTCTTAATGTCAGAGGAACCTTCAATCTTGGCGTTAAACGGAATGACAATCAGCCTACGCCATGTTCCGGCATCAATCGCACCGACCTTCGGCAGGTGGTTCGTGTAAAGCACAAGGGTGTGGCTCGGTACGAAACTGAACGGGTCCTTGTACTTTTTCTCCGCATAGATCTCGTCCGTTGAACAGAGCTGTTTGACGTTGGATGTGTTCAGGCGCATACCTTCCTCCAGTTCGGCGGCAATGATTATCCGTTTACCTTTGGCTTCAGCCAGCTCCGGCTTTACATTCCGCTTGCACCCGACAGTCAGAGTGTCTGCGGACATGTTGCCGCTATAGGTACCCATCACACGGGAGAGCGTATTCCAGAATGTGGATTTTCCGTTGCGGCCTTCACCGTAGGCAATGATCAGGCCCTCGACACAGACCTTCCCGATAGCGGAAAGACCAGCGATCTCCTGAACATAATCGATGAGCTCGTTGTCGCCGCAGAAGAAGGTTTCCAAAGCGTCCTGCCAGATATCCATATCTTCATCGGACGGGTCAACCGTGGTCTGCTTGGTGATGAAATCCGCAGGAGTGTGCTCATGAGCGGAAGGAAGGCCAATACGAAGGTCATAAGTAGCTGACGGGGTGTTGAGCAGAAATTCGTCTGCGTCAAGCTGCCGCTGGTCAATCTCAACCATCGGATGCGCTTCCTTTAAGGCAGCGGTGATGTATTTGGAATCTCTGCGCTTAATGGCATAGTTGTGGTAGGTCGTGGCGCTCTCGTACTTTTGGAAAGAACGAGCCTGTTCTGAGCTGAAAGCCATAGCCGCTTTCTTTGGACCCATCGATGCCAGCAGCTCCCATGCGCCGTTTTTCATCATTTCGTCGGTTGCCTTCTTGATCTCGGTTTCGGCCTCCTCAAGCTGGCGAGTGGTGAGCTCCTGCGCTACGGCCTGAGCCTTGGGCTTGGATTCCTCCCAGAACCGACCGTTGTAGACCAGAAAATCAGTCGAGGGTGAATAGCGGAGCTTTCCCTCATATTCTCTTGCCAGCACCGTGGCCTGTCCGACGTCGGAATAGTCGGAGGGCTTGAGCTGAAGGTCCTGATTGTATTGCTCCGGAGGAATGTATCCTTCCTGTGCAGCGACCTTCCCATAGAACCGCTGTGCGCTGCGCCAGATGCTGTCGAGCTCCGACTGCTCCAAAGGCGGCTGACAGCAAGCGGCCACTTCCGCAAAATGCTTAGGTGCCTCATCGGTATTGCCGAAGCGTTTCAGGATGCGTCCAGCATAATGGGACAGCGTGGCGTTGCGGCTGCCTTCGGGAATGACGATGTCGCCATAGCTGCCGGAGTCCATGTTGGCGTCAAAATCGTCGTCAGCAAGGAAGGTAGTAAGCGTCATCGGGCCGTCGAAGATCTCGACCTCCGGCTCCTTTGTCCCGAAGAAGAACCGAGCGGCATCGAGTGCCTTGGTGTCGAAGTACGGGAAGATGCTGTTGACCAGCTTTTTCATCTCGCTGTACTGGCCGGGTTCGATGACTCGATCAATAGCGAAGAAGACGTGGAACTTCGGCCTTGCAGCTTTGCCACCTTTGGCTTTCATGTGATTGCGGCTGTAGTGAACCGCAAAGGCAACACCGGGAAAAGCAGTAGCAACTTCTGAGGGATAGACCCATTCGTCCGGATCGTCGCTGTGGTCGTTATCACAATCGACCGGCAAGCAGTCGGAGCCGATGAAATTGTCGTTGCTGCGGTAGTTGCCCTGATACTCAGCACAAACATAATCGTGCTTTACAGCATCGATGAGGCTGTCCTTCCCGGTGACCTCGACCTTATGAGGGTAGGTACAGTTTTCAGGCACCTCCAGACAGTTGGAGCGGTATAAAGTGAATCTCATCTTGTTACCTCCTCGCAGGTCTCGCTGAAGTAGCGGATTCGGTGTCCCTTCCAAGTCGCTCTCTTGATCTCGGCCTCCATGCCCTCGGAGATCCGGTCACCAAAGACCCACATCTCGGCACATTTACTCAGGATGGCATTCCCGAAAAACAGACCCAGCTCACGCTCCTTGGGCTTGTTGTCGTCAAGGAACTGCGGAAACAGCAGGTGTGGTGCGATGGGAATGTATCCGGCGTCTACCGCAAAACGGCTGTAGCGTCTGGCGGCAGCAGTGTTGCGTTCGACATCTCCGGCATACGGACTGCAGATATACACGATGGGCCTGAATGCCCGGAGAGCTTTTTCTTCTTTTTCAATGGCACAGAAGGCTCCGAATGCTGTGGGATCGGCATAGCCCTCTGCGTTTTTGTATTCGGCCATGATAGGCACCTCCAATCTAAAGTTCTCACTACCCACTGGAGGGTTTAGTGATATTTGAACGAATCAGAATCAGTCTTTTTTATAAAACATGGTCTCGTAGCCATCGGCACGGAGCTTGAGCCCGTTTGCCCACGGCGGGGTCCGGCCCATCTGCTCACAGAGAACCTTCAGGTCGACGCCGGGTCTGGCTTCGATGACCAGCTCGTCGTGAATGTGCATGGTAATGAAGCAGTGCGACATGGTCCGCATGGCGTAGCAGAGAATGTCACGGGAGGTGGCTTGGACGATGTTCTCCACGAGCTTCGGTCCGTAGGTCTCCAGCCGCTCCCATTTCTTTGTGCCGCCGATACCCTCGTAGGTGATACACTCGCTGCCGAACTGATTTGTACCGAGCTTAGGCTTTACATAGGAAAGGCGTCTGCCGGACAGGAGCGTAATGAAGAGCATCCCGCTTTGGTAGCAGAACTTGACTCCGCAGGCCTCGCCGTCCATGTGATACTTCACGGCATTCATAGCTGCCCGGTCGATGTCCCACCAGAACCTCACAATGTTTTGGTTCGAGTTGCGCCAAGCAGTGACCAGCGGCTGAAGCTCGTCTTCCGAAAGGCCCATCTCCAAGGCTCCCATCGCTTTGAGAGCTCCGACAGAGCCGCCATAGCCGAGGGCGAGTTCAGCGATTTTGCCTTTTTGCCGCAGGTGGCCGTTCACGCCGTGCTTTTCAACAGGGACCTTGAACATCTGCGATGCGGAAGCGCAGTAGATGTCGCCGCCTTTTTCAAAGACCTCCTGACGCCAGATTTCACCGGCAAACCACGCCAGCACTCTGGCCTCGATTGCCGAGAAGTCGGAGACGATGAACTTGTATCCCGGCTTCGGCACAAAGGCGGTGCGGATCAGTTGGGAGAGCGTATCCGGCACATCTTCGTAGAGAAGTTCCACGCCTTCAAAGTCGCCGCAGCGGACAAGCCCACGAGCCTCTGCCAGATCCGGAAGATGGTTCTGGGGTAGGTTCTGCATCTGTATAATGCGTCCAGCCCAACGACCGGTCCTGTTGGCACCGTAGAACTGAAACATTCCACGAGCACGACCATCGGCGCAGACTGCCTTTTCCATCGCCTGATACTTTTTGACAGACGATTTGGCCAGCTGCTGCCGGAGAAGGAGAACCTTCTGCAGCCCTGCCGGAGCGGTCTTGAGCATTTCAGCGACTTCCTTCTTGCCGAGAGAATCCACCTCCAGACCGTTGTCCGAAAGCCACTGTTTCATCTGCTGCACGGAGTTGGGATTGTCCAAAGCGGTCAGCTTCTTCATGGCAGCAGTGAGATCCGCACGGGAGCGGGTGTCCATAGCGATGGCTTGATGCACCAGCTCCATATCAAGGGCGACGCCTCTGTCGTTGATTTCCTGATCGAGGTGGTATTGCTCCCAGACTGTTTCCGGCACAGGGAACTTGGCGAGCTTTTCCTGAATGGACATCTCGACCTCGACATCACGGATGTTGTACCGTTTGAAGGCGTCCCACTTGTCGGGAGCGTTTTCCGGCAGGTTGCGGGTTCGACCGCCATTGCTCTTTGTCGGCGCACAGGGCTGGCAGAAATACTTGATGAGCTCTTTGCCTTCGGTCAGCTTCTGCTTTCCGAGGCCCAGAACAGCACCGACGCCTTCCAGCGACAGCGGCAAGCCCATGTAAGCGGACCAGATCATGGTGCATTTCCATGAGGTCGGATCGAGGTAATTACCTACGGTGTCTTCCGGAATGCTGTAGTAGGCGTTATCAAAACCGCCGTGATCCCGGAGCCAGCGGGAAAGGCATATCCTCTCAAACTGAGCGTTGAAGGCCCACTTCGTCACATCATCGTTTGTCAGCGCAGCGATGACCTCCGGCGGGATTGTCTCACCAGAGGCAAGATCGACCACCTGCACGGGGTTGCCGTCTGCGGAATATCCGAAGAGAAGAATGTCGAAATCTGTCGCCTCGGTATATTTGTAGACGCCACACTTGGCAAGGTCCACGCTGCTGTAGGTTTCAATATCAATACTGAGTGTTTTCATATACATCGGTCCTTTCCGTAGCCTGAAAGGGTGGCAGGATTGCTCCCACCACCCACAGACCGGACATTACTTCTGTTCGAGCTCCTTCATTCGGGCCTCGTGGTACTCGACTTCACGAATGGCACGTTCTCGTTCAAGCTGCTGACGCTCGGCTTCCCATTTGGCGTTGCGAGCTTCACGCTCAGCCTCAAGAGCAGCATTACGCTTCTCACGCTTGCGGTCGTCGATAGTGTCGATGATGGACCTAACGATCCAGAACACGGCCAGAACCAGATAGAGGGACAGAAGCAGGATGCAAAGAATCGTAGTAGCGTTCATGGTACGTACCTCCTTAAGACAGGAAATCTTCATCCGCATCGGTGGAGAAGTCAGATGCTGCGCTGGACTTGCCGCCGAGGGGTTCGCCGTCACGGATCTTCTGCAGGTTGTTCAGCCCACAGGCGATGCCCTTGTTGCCGTTGGAGTTGAAAGCGTAGAAGTTGATGCTGGCACGACCGTACACACCGGAGTAAACCTCGGAGCGGGTCAGGATCGGATTGCAGTCAGCGTCTACGATTCCGGGAGCCGTAGCGGAGTTGGCATTGATGAAGTAGCTGCCAGCGTAAGCCGGATCATCCGGACGCTCGGTGTCGCCGTCACGGAGAGGCGTCTTGATAGCGGTGAGAGGCGGTACGGTGCGACCGTTGCCCTTGAGTTTGGCCTGACCTTCCTCATAGGCCGCCTGAATCGCTGCCTTGATCTTCTGAACGGTCACGGTGTCAGTCTTCGGAATGATGAGGCTGACGCTGAACTTCGGGGTGCCGCCGTTGATGGACTTGGCCTCCCAGACATTGGCATAGGACCAACGGGTGTCCTTGCCGGTGATAACCTTCATGGGGTTTGCGAGTTTAGTAGAATTTGACATATTAGTTGTCCTCCTTGAAATCATCGATAATGGTTGTCATTGCCGGTCTCTTATCGCTGTCCGGCACCAGCGTGGGTTTTCCTTGAGGCTTGGTGATCAGGCCTCCAAGAATGTCGTTGAACTGTTTCTTTCCGAGAAGGGAGGTCATGGCGGTGACGCCGAGAATCTTGTGTTCGTAGGGGTCGTACCCGGCAGCTGTTACGGCTGCGATGACGGCATTCTCGTCTGTGTACTTGCGGTTGGAACGGCCCTCGACCAGCTTGTAGCCGGGCCACTGTTTACCGCTGATGGCTGCCTGAAGCGCATAGTCCTTGATGTCGGAGGCCCAAGCGATCAGCTCGTCAATGCGACCGAGGATTTCTTCGACCTCTTCATCCGTGAGCAGAGGCGGCTGCCTGAACTCGAACTTGGCAAGCTCCATGTTGGCGTTGGCTCTTTCACGGCAGTCAGCTTTGGCCTTGCAGAACTGGCACCATTCGCCGCAGTGGTATTCACCGTCTCCGTTGAAGGCAAGCTCTGCAGTCGGGGCCAGAACCTGATCGGCCCACTCGCAGAGTTCGCCCTTCGAAATGGTGAAGGTGCTGACGTTGGAGCGTCTGGGCTGGTAGATGGTCATGCTGACGGTGTCGATGTCGTAGATGCAGTCGAATAGCTCCAGCGCACCGAGAGCGTACAGTTTCATCTGCGGGTTGTCGTCAGCCTCGACCAGAACGCCTCTGCCGTGCTTGTAGTCCACAATGTGAAGCGTCCCGTCAGCAATGATGACGCAGTCGCCGGTGCCGAAGCCCTCCTCGACATACTTGGAGTAGTCGAGTCGCTGCTCGATCAGGACCACGGGGTCCGGGCAGGTCTTCTTGGCCTCCTCGACCAGCTCCATTACGAAGGACACATACCCGTTGGCACATTCCTCCATTTCGGAGTTGTACCAAGTGAGCTCTTCGGTCGGGTCTTTTGCTTCCATACCGAGTGCCTTCCGGAGCTTGTACTCACAGAGGGTGTGGGCGTCGGTGCCCTCGGCTGCGAAATCGCTGCCCTTGTCGTCGTAGCCTTCACAGAGCCTTGCCGAAGGTGGGCAGTTGAGCCACCTGTGCGAAGACGATGCAGAGAGAAGTGCGTGCTTAGGCATTTCCGAGCACCTCCGCATCCGCCACCAGAGCCTTGTAGCTTGCCGGGTCAACCTCGGAGAGCTTCTTGGCACCGTACTTCAGGAGAAGGTCACGGATCTGAGCGGTGAAGCCATCACGGGACTTTTCTGCCAGAATCGCTCTGGCCTCTTCGAGGGTGAGTGCCTTTTCCGGTTCCGGAGCAAGGGCCGCTTCCTCGGTGCCGCTGAATGCGCCGGTCAGCCAGTTGGCGATGTCGTTAATAGAAGATGCAATATCCCGCAACTCCCTGATGGTCGCTTCCATTTCGCTCATTTTGCTCATCACGTTTTCCTCCTTCCTGAGATTGGCTTGTCTGGTTCAGCTGGATCAGCTTCCTCGCCAGACGTCTTGACACTACGCTGATTGCCGTAAGCACTCCGATGAGCTCTTCATCGGTGACGGCCTTGTTGGGTCTGGACTCACTCATTGGCGGTTCCTCCTTTCTGAGGACCTGTGTTGTTTTGCTGTCCTCAGTACCCACTGGAGGGAAACCGGTGTTTTGAACGAAAAAAACTGAAAAAATATTTGACCGCCGCAGAATTGCTTCCACGGCGGCCTTTGTTGGGTATTAGATGAAGTCCTTCAGGGCTTCACGCAGGATGGAGAACACCTTGTTCTTCTGGTAGTTGATGGTAGACTGGCGTTTGCCCATGTCGGCAGCGATCTCACGCTCCGTCTTGCCCTGCATGATAAGCTCGCAGATGCGTCTACCGTCCGGGTCAAGGCGGTTTAGCTCGGCGTATAGAGCGTCGAGCAGTTCCTTATCCATAAGGATGGACTCCGCAGACGGTGCGTCGTCGGCCAGCGTGTCGCCAAGGGTAAGCTCGTCTTCCTCGCCGCCGATAGGCGTATCGATGGAAACCTTCTTACCGGCAGCGTAGAACGGGCAGCCGGGGCAAACACCGTCACACTTCCAAAGTTGAGCCTTGGTGCAGCGGCACTCGCCGTTCTTCTGGGTATGGTAGCGGGTGTTCCAGATGGGCTGGTAGTATGCCCTGTAAACTTCCTCGCTGACCTCGATAGGGGTCCCGTCGACCGGGATAAAGTACTTCTTGTCGTTGTTTTGCATGAAAATTTCCTCCGTTCGATTTGCTTGGAACGGAGGAAACCTTCATGGTCAGCTGCAAAATGGGTATAGAAATCCAACCACAGTCCCGACGGAGATTTCTCCGTTCCGGTCTGCAGCTTCCTGCTCAAAAGGCAGCTGTTGATATTTACTTGTGCCGTCAAGCACCGTTGAGCCACCGGTGATCAGTCGGTGCGGTGCCTGACGGTGAGCAGTTTTCTGTCATGCTCAGGACGGTCTGTTAGTCGAGATCCGCTTCAATGGCGTACAGTTCGCTGAAAACATCAGACAGGTCACTGGAGCGAAGATCCCAAGTGCCGTGTGCGCCGTAGCGTTTGAAAACAGATTCAACTACTGCTGAGCCCAACTGTGACTCGATGGCAGCAGCGGTGTTTTCAATGTTCACGATCCAGTTGTTACGTTCACGATTTGTCACTGCTTGTCCCTCCTTGTCAGGTTCAGCTTCCTAATCCGGATAGTAGGCTGTTGATGTTGCCAACTACTCAGCTCCGGATCGTTCATGGCCTGTGAACGAGCTGAGTTGTGGAGCTTCAGGGGGAGTCTCTTTGTCGTTTAGAGTGGATTTATACTTGTTTACATCTCGTTGATTACTTGTGGGATTGATTTTTCCGCACTTTCGTGATATAATGAATAAATAGAACCACTCTCGTCGGCCACGGGCCAGTTTCCCTTCGGCTGTACTAATGGTAACCGGGCTGATTTTTGACTTGAAAGAGCTGATACAGCGGTTCTGATGGTTCTTTGGTTCTTTTGATGGTTCTTTTTGGGAAGGAGTGAAATCGGTGCTGTTTTCGGATTTTTGCAACATAGTCAAAGCCGAATATTTCGGGTACGCATCGCAGGGTCAGTACATGCAGGGACTTGTGAAGGCAGCTAAGATCCTCCGGGACTATTCGGATGATCACCTGAAGTCGATCTACAACGGAAACAAACCGTTTGCATCCAATTTCAAAAAACAGCTTCCGAAGCCAGTGGATCTGGGTCCTCTGACGACCTTCTTTCAAACGCATCTGAAGGACGAGCATGTTGAGCCTTTGATCGATGCGATAGGAGTTCCATCAAGCATCGAGCGAAAGAAGGAATATGTCTCAGCCGCCCTTGCCGAGCAGGTTAAAGCCTTTATCGAGTCAAAGACCGAGGATGCTCCGATGGTGTTGGTTGAGGCCTATAACCGACAACGAATCACGGGAATCCAGTCTGGCTATCAGATTCCGCAGGTTCTTTACGCAGGAGACAATGTGTGGGTTGAGCCTGGAGGCAATAAGCACGATGTGGGCTGCTACGAAACCATTCATCATGAGTGGGTGATCCACAACTACGGGAAGGCGATCTGGACAGGCCGAAGTTTAGTGCTGGCAAATCAGGCAGAAATTAGGCCTAAGTTCTCTCTGACGAAGCTTGACATCCCTGATGTGATGCCGGGTGGAATAATAAAAATAGCCGTTGACATTTCTGCCAACGGCTTTGAGGGAAGTTTTAATTGTAAGTGGGAAATGCGGGATTCGGAAGGAAAGAACTGCTTCCCGAACAGTAGATATGTTTTTGATGTAGTAGTAAACGTGTCATTCGATTATGACCGATTCAAGAGTATAGGAGGACGAGATCGTGGCTGAAAACAATGTCGAAAAATGGTCCACGCTGAAAGAAGTTCAAGAACATCTTGGCGTTGGCAGAGAAACGATCCTGCATTGGATTTCATTGCGGGGCATGCCAGCTTATAAGGTAGGCCGCCTTTGGAAATTCAAGCTCTCCGAAGTGGACGATTGGGTTCGCTCTGGTGGTGCTGCAGAAACGGTCGAAGATAAAAAAGAAGATTGAGTCCGTTTTTTGGTACAGCTAATTTTGTAAAATGATGCTGGGACTGTGTCCCAACAAGACAAATACAGGAATGAGGTAAATATTTATGGCAAGAGCTGCAAAGAAGGAAACAGCGGTATCGCTGGAAACCGTATTATGGAACTGCCGTGTTGCACTGCGTGGCGTGGGCAGTACTGAGAAAAATAGAGATGCTGTTATTGCACTTGTGTTTTTGAAGTTCGCCGGGGACAAGTTTGAAAAGCGTCGTGCAGAGCTTATCGCTCAGTATGGTGAGATTCCCGCATTTTTGGAGAAGGCCTCCTTCTACAATGCGGTAAATGTGTTTTATCTAAAAGAGACTGCTCGTTGGTCATACATTGTAAAGCATGCGTCAGCTAACGATATCGCCGTTATTATCGATCAGGCAATGGCTGATATCGAAGACAGAAATCCGCCGCTCAAAGGAACGCTGCCGCTGAACCTGTTTGCCTCTCTCGGCGCAGATAAATCCAAGATTAAAGACCTCATTGATAACGTTAACCTGATCGACGAGAAACGCTTTCAAGAGGAAGACCTGATCGGTCGAGTTTATGAATACTTCCTTCAGGCCTACGCAGCGGCTGGAACAAAGGAAGAAGGCGAATTTTATACACCGGCTTGCGTTGTTAGGCTGATCGCAGAAATGATTGAGCCTTTCAGCGGGGTGGTGTACGATCCCTGTTGTGGTTCTGGGGGAATGTTTGTACAGTCCCTGAAGTTCGTTGATCGCCATCAAGGGAATCGTCAAAATGTTTCCATTATCGGGCAGGAAAGCGTACCTGAAACATGGCGTCTTTGCAAAATGAATCTTGCCATTCGTGGCATTGCTCATAACCTTGGTGAAAAAAACGCCTCATCTTTCACTGATGATCAGCACAAGGATAAAAAAGTCGATTTCATTATGGCGAATCCTCCTTTCAACCTTAAGAACTGGAGAAAAGAGGACGACCTGACCGACGATCCTCGCTTTACCGGATTCAGCGTTATGCCGCCCGTGGCCAATGCAAACTACGCATGGATTCTTCACATGCTTTCCAAATTGGATGTCAGTCATGGTATCGCCGGATTTCTTCTGGCTAACGGTGCACTGAACGCAGACGGTGACGAGTTCACCCTTCGTAAGGAAATCCTTGAGAAGGACCGAGTGGAAGCTATCATCGTCCTCCCTCGTGACATGTTCTATACCACGGATATTTCCGTTACTCTCTGGATAATCAATATGAACAAGAAAGCCGGAACGGTGAACGGAAGACAACTTCGTGATCGCACTCATGAGATTCTCTTTATGGATCTTCGCAGGTGGGACGAAAACATTGAAGAGATCGTAATTGATAAAGGAAAGAAAAAGAAAAAGACCGTACTTACAGACACGCAGATTGCGCAGATAAAAGAAGTATATAATAACTGGCAAAGTGCGGATACAACTCTGTATTCAGACGTTCCTGAATTCTGCAGGTCTGTAAAGCTGTTTAATACAGACTTGACAAACGAAGAACAAGAACTGATGTCGAAAGGAAAACTCACTACTATTGAGGCAAAGAATTACTCTCTGGCCCCAAGTAAGTACATTGAGTTTATTGATCATGATTTGGACATTGATTACGCTTCTGAAATGACAAGAATTCAGGCTGAAATGCAAGCAGTACTTATTGATGAAAAGCATTCTCAAGCTATGCTGGAGGAAGCATTTAGGGGGATTGGCTATGGCATTAACTAAGTACCGTTTAGGCGACTTCCTTGAATTGTTTAATGAGCGTTGTGGCGTTCCAGATCTAACAGTGTGGGACATTTCTGGTGTGAATAGCGACAAAGAATTTTTTGAGCCGTCCAAACAGGCCGGTTCTGATACGAGTAATTATAAAATTGTCCCACCGGATTACTTTGCTTGCAACTTAATGCACGTTGGACGAGATGTTGTCCTTCCGATAGCTCTTAATCACTCTGGAAAGCAGAAAATAGTTAGCCCTGCATACACGGTTTTCAAAATCAAGGATGGCACACCATTAATAAAAGAGTATTTCTTTATGATGCTCAAGTCTGAAGAGCGAGATAGGTACTTTTGGTTTCACACAGACGCCTCGGTAAGAGATGGGATGTCATGGGATGACTTCTGTGATTTGGATGTAGAGCTCCCGCCAGTTTCTGTTCAGCAGAAATTTGTAGATATTTATACCGCAATGATTGAAAACCAACACAGTTACGAGCGTGGATTAGAAGACTTACAAACGCTGTGTATTGCTTATATCGAAAAGCTAAGAAGTGCAGAACCTTTGTGTAGGATAGGCGATTTTATTCGTCAATATAATGAAAAGAATACGGATGGAGCTATTACCCTTGAACAGGGAATTAACATCGATAAGCGTTTCATAACTCCGCAACGCTCTAACTCTAACCTGCTGGGTAGGAAAATTGTTCGTCATGGGATGTTTGCATATTGCACTCAGCTAAATAACGAAAATGTTGCCATCGCCTATAGGGAAGGTGAGGATTGTGTGGTCTCTTCTGTTTACGATATCTTTGAGATCATAAAACCTTCTGAGCTTCTTCCGGAGTATTTAATGCTGTGGTTAATTAGACCGGAATTTGGAAGATTTGTATATTGGGCTTCGGAAGGAAGTTCATACGAGTTTCTAAAGTATGAGAACATCGCAGAGTATAAAATTCCGATTCCAAGCCTTAACGTACAGAGAGCTATAGGTAGCATTTATCTTTCATACATCACTCGAAAAAAGATAAACGCTGGATTAGCTGAGCGTATAAGAACAATATGTCCGGTTCTCATAAAGGGATCGCTTGAAATGGCCAACAGGTGAATGATTCACAAAAAAGGCAAAGGAGGATTAGAGATGTTACTCTTTATCAAAACGAGAAATGCCTCCGCATCTGGAGAATATGACCCGGAACTTAAGACTTTTATCATTAAGAAAGGGTCACAAGTTTCAGAAGAGATCTCGTACTCGGAGAAATTCCGTGGAGCGGATACCATTGAAAAAAACCGAGATCTATATGTAAAAGATAGAATTGTTGTAACCGATGCAGTTTTTAAAAGCCCGTCAACTGCAGCGAATTTTGTTACTGGACGCAGTACAAATGGCTTAATTGCTTGGAAAGACGAAAACGGTGTCAGGCTAAAGGAACTCTTGAAAAAGTAAGGTTGTCCCTGATACCACCGGAAAGGAAGTGTAGTATGGACTACATCTTTGAAAAAGGAAAATTCACTGAAGATGAGCTGGAACATGCCATAATCGAGCTTTTTGAAAAGCAAGAGTACACCTATGTGCCGGGAGAAAGCATTCACAGGCAGTACGAGGATATACTGCTCTTGGATGATTTGCGCTCCTTCCTTTCGGCTCGTTATGCTCAAAATAGACTGAGCGAAGTAGAAATGCAGAAGATCATCAACAAGCTGGTTATGATTCAGGCTACACCGCTTTATCTGGGAAACCGGGAGGCGTTCTGGCTGGTCAACGAGGGTTTCGATCTTGTGCGTGATGACATCAGTCAAGTGGCTCTTCATGTGGACTACATCGACTTCGATCATCCGGAGAACAACATCTTCAAAGTCGTGAACCAGTACTCGGTTCAGGGCGAACGCCTGCGTCGTCCGGACCTGCTTGTGTTCATCAACGGTATCCCGATTGCGATATGCGAATTCAAAACAGCTATCGAAGAGGATACCACTATCCATGACGCTTGGGAGCAGATTACCATCCGTTACACCCGTGACATACCGAAGCTCATGAAGTATTGCTTCCTCTCGGTCATCAGCGACGGGGCCAACACACGACTCGGTAGCATCTTCACGCCTTACAAGTTCTATTACTCGTGGAATAAGGCGAATGACGCCGATAAGGTCTCCAACGGTATCAGCTCTCTGCTGACCATGATTGAGGGTGCCTTTGCGAAAGACCGTGTGTTACAGATTCTTCGAGACTTCATTTTCTATCCGGATGACAGCAAGAAGGATGAGGCCATTGTATGCCGCTATCCGCAGTTCTTTGGTGCCCACAAGATGCTTGACAGCGTCAGAGAACATATGCGTCCTGAAGGTGATGGCAAAGGCGGTACATACTTTGGAGCTACCGGCTGCGGCAAAACCTATACGATGCTGTTCCTTTCTCGGCTGATTGCACTCCGGGATAACGATGCCTTTAACAATCCCACGATTGTAATTCTGGAGGACCGTGAGGATTTGGACACGCAGACTTCGGAGCTGTTTGTTACCGCAAAGAAGTATCTGCATCAGAGCGATGTTCGCAGCATAGAGAGCCGTGAAGACATGGAGAAAACGCTGCGGGATAAGCCGAGCGGAGGCGTCTACATCACCACAATCCAGAAATTCTGTGAAAAGACAGGTCTCCTCTCTGACCGCAGCAACATTATATGTATTTCCGACGAGGCCCACAGAACGCAAACCGGTGTCGGAGCTAAATTGAAAAAAACCGACAAGGGAGTATTTACTACTTACGGTTTTGCCAAATACCTGCGTGATAGTTTCCCGAATGCGACGTACTGTGGTTTTACCGGTACGCCGATTGACGAAACTATCGCAGTTTTCGGTCGTGTTGTTGATAGCTATACGATGAAAGAATCCAGCGATGACGGAATTACCGTCCGTATCGCTTACGAGCCAAGATTGGCCCGTGTTATCGTATCGGACGAACAGGCCAAAGAAATCGAGAAGTACTATCAGCAGTGTGCTGCCGAAGGTTCCAATCCGGAGCAGATCGAAGAAAGCAAACGGGCCATGAGCCGCATGTCTGCAATTCTCGGCCATCCTGACAGACTCAAAAAACTGGCAGCAGATGTCGTTGCCCACTATGAATCTCTCTGCGCCGAAAAGCCTGAAGTCGTACAGAAAGCTATGATCGTCTGCGCCGATAGACCGCTTGCATTTAAGGTGCTTAAGGCCATCGAAGCAATCCGACCTGAATGGTTCGAAAAGAAAAAGGCCGAGCACGAAGATCAGCTCACCCGTGAGCAGCTTGATAAACTCGTCGCTCTGCCGATGATCAATATGGTGGCGACACAGGGCCAAAACGACGAGAAGGAACTGTACGATCTTTGCGGCACAAAAGAATATCGCAAGATGTTGGACCGCCAGTTCAAGAATAACGATTCCAATTTCCGGATAGCCGTTGTTGTTGACATGTGGATCACCGGCTTTGATGTTCCGTCCCTCGCTGTCATGTATATCGATAAGCCGCTGCAGAAGCATACGCTCATCCAGACGATTTCCCGTGTCAACCGTGTGTTTGATGGCAAGGACAGAGGCCTTGTTGTCGACTATATCGGAATCAAGAATGATATGATGGAGGCCGTCAAGAAATACGGCGGCCCACAGGAAAGTCCGATTGACGAGCTGAATATCACGCTTTCTATCTTTAGAAACCACCTCGCATTGATAGATGAGCTTCTGGATGGATTTAACGCTTCCAAATTCTTCAGCGGAACTCCGTTAGAGCGTCTCAATTGCTTAAATGCAGCTGCCGAGTATGTGCAGTTGAAAAAGGAAATGCAGACAAGGTTCATGGGCCTTTCTCGCAGATTGAAGAGTGCCTATATGATCTGCTTCCCGTCCGGCGAATTGACCGATGCCGAAACAGCTAAAGCTCAATTCTATCTGGCGATCCGTTCCATCATTTATAAGCAGACAAAGGGCGATGCTCCTGATGCCGAAGTGATGAACAGCGTCGTTGAAGAAATGGTCAAAGATGCTATTACCTGCACCGGCATAGAGAACATCGTAGACGAGCACAAATCAGTCGATCTGTTCAGCGATGACTTCTTGGAAGAACTGGATAAAGTCAATCTTCCGATTACAAAATTCAATGCCTTGCTCAAACTCCTCAAGAAGGCTATTACTGCTTATGGCCGCACAAACAAAGTTAAGGCTATCGAGTTTGACGAGCGGCTGCGTCAGGTTGTCGATGCGTATAACAGTAGAGACAAGCTCGTGTTCACCAGCGAGGTTGTTGCCGACTTCGTTAACGACCTGTCCGATCAGCTGATCAAGATAATGAATGATTTGAAAGCCGATCAGACCTCTTTCGAGCGTCTGGGCATTTCCTATGAGGAAAAGGCGTTCTATGACATTCTCGTAAAGGTTCGTGATGACCACGGATTCCCGTATGCGGACGAGAAGTGTCTTGTCTTAGCAAAAAAGATTAAAGAACTTGTCGATGATAAGGCTCAGTTTGCGGACTGGTCTACTCGTGATGACATCAAGAATCAGCTCAATATGGACCTGACGGTATTACTGTACCAGAACGGTTATCCGCCTGAGTGGGATGAAGAGGTCTTTGAGAAGGTCATGGAACAGGCCGAAAACTTCAAAAAATATAGTGACCAATGATTTCTGGAGGTGGCGTAGTTCATGAATATCAACTTAGCAAAAACCGTAAATGATAAGGACTTTAATCAAGTCTTCACAGAGGTCTTCCACTCGGAGGGTCTTGGGGTGCATGCCAATAGTGAACTGCGCTTATTCCGGCTAAAAGATGTGACCGATTTCCATTTTTCTCAGGACAATCTGCTGACTTTTTTGGAGAGGAATATCGGTCGGTATGTGTTTTCCCGCTCCAAACTGGAGAAGTTCCATCTGGATGGCGACGACCATCTGGTAGGTATTAAGGCTTTGGACATCATGCATAAAAACGGAGCTGCTGACCAGCGTGGGACGGGCAACGAAATGGGCGAGATTCTCCTGTACGCATTCCTTGAGACGGTGCTGGGGGCTCCCAAGATTTATAGCAAGGTCGAGCTAACATCGGCGGTAAAGAGCGGAACCAGCTCCAGCGATGGAATGCATATTAAAGTTCTCTCTGCTGATGACACATCGGTAACCTTCGAGATGGTTTTCGGGGTTTCCAGCGTTGTAGGAGGCTTCGATGATGCTATCAACAATGCGTTTGACCATATCCAGCAAGTCAATTCCAGAACAAGCGATGAGATCCAAATCGTAAACAGCACGATCTTCGAACTGCCTGAAGACGACCCTGTTGTTCGAGAACTCAGACCGATCATCAAGCCGGAACCGAATAAGCAGGTCAATCGTGATTCAGCCTTTGGCGTTTTTGTCGGTTATTCTCTCGGTCTGGACAAGTCAAAATACACCGCTCAGGAATACCGGGACATGATTGAAAAGAAAATGGATGCTGACATTCTTTACTATGCGCCACAAATCCGTGACCGCATAAATAAGATGGGCCTCCAGAATCGCTCCTTCTATATCTATGTACTTCCTTTGGATGATGCGGAGGAAGACAAAAAATCTATCATGAAGAAGATTATGAGAGAAGGTGACGCTTAATGGCCAACAGCAATAAAAAGTTTGGCGAGGCGTTCTTCGCAGAACTGAATGACGACACATATCTCCATAAGATTTACGAGGATATCCTTTTCAACTATTCGATAAAGGTCTTCAGTTTTAAGAAACGGGCCAAGCGTCATATTCCGAAGATCGATGCGCTGACTTTTGCCGATCTTCTTTCAAAATCGAATCACAGCACTCTTGCGGACTCTCAGAAAATGTGGGCGCAGGAAATTGTCACAATGCTCCATTATCTCTATCCGGATGATCCGACGGTTACCTATATGACTGGAGTGGTCCTCGCCAACCTCGGAAACTATCAAGGTCAGAAGCTCATTGACTCCACATTTGATGGTATCGATGCGCTGGATCGCATATTTGGCGAATTCAAAAAAGACTACCTCACAATTCCTGCGGACCAAGGCAAACGATTTATGAGTGCCCAGAAGCAGGTTTATGACCATCTGCAGGACGACTATTTTAGTTATTCCGGCCCTACGTCAATGGGAAAGTCGTACATTATGCGGATGTTTATCAAGCAGCAGATTCTTTCGGGATCGCGAAACAATTTTGCCATCATCGTTCCGACCAAGGCGTTAATAAACGAGGTTCGCACAAAAATTACGGAAGACTTAGGCTTGTCGCTGAAGGAATATAGATACCATTTGGTTACGGCTGCCGGAGACGCTGCACTTAAGATTGATGATAAGAGCAGACGATATGTGTTCATCATGACTCCGGAGCGGCTGCTTTACCTTTTGATGAATGAGAAGGATATCCAGCTGGACTATCTTTTCATTGATGAAGCACAGAAACTCTCCGGCGATGATACCAGAAGCCCATTTTATTATCAGGTCGTGCAGATACTGAGCGAAGCGGAACAAAAGCCCCATATCATTTTTGCTTCTCCGAATGTCCCAAATCCGCAGGTATATTTGAACTTGATATCCGGGGTCGAGACAGAAACCCTTAATCAACACAAGTTAGCTTCTGGGTTCTCGCCGGTCACTCAAATCAAATTTCTGATAAACCTTGAGGGCAAGGAAGTCAGCGTCTATAACGAGCACACGAAGGAACTCATGCCAATCACTTCTGTGGCTTTACAGGATGCAGAATTAACGGATGTTCTTCTGAGATTCGAGAAGGATGAACAAGACAAAGAGAAACAGTGTATAGTCTATTTCTCTTCTGTGAGAAAAACAGTTGATGCCGCTCGTGATTTTGCGGCAAACCGTGTGGCTAAAACTGAAAATGCTGAACTCATAGAGCTCGCAAAAGACATAAAAAACGAGGTTCATAACGATTATTATCTTGCGGAGCTCGTTTCCAAAGGTGTAGCCTATCACATCGGTTATCTTCCTGCTTCAATTAGGCAACGTATTGAACGATTATTTCACGAAGGCGCAATCACAGCAATATTCTGCACAAGTACGCTTGTAGAGGGTGTTAACCTTCCTGCAGACAATCTTTTTATAACAGATTTCAAAAACGGGCTTTCTCACATGTCAGCAATTGATTTTAGAAATCTGATCGGTCGAGTAGGAAGGCTTGAATATAACCTCTACGGGAATGTTTTTCTCGTTGCAATAAACGAAAAGGCATCTGAGAAATATGTATCTCGACTTCAAGAAGAAATCCCGGAGCAGTCTCTTTCTGTTGAGAAAGAATTGACTCGTCCCCAGAAGAAGCATGTTATCAAAACACTGCTTTCCGGGACAATTGTTATAGATAAACAACTAAAAAGCCAGTCTCCTGATTCATACGATCTGATGAGAAAGTTTGCCATTATCCTCCTGAATGATATTCTGAAGGATCGGCAAAGCAAGGTCCGTAGTGAATTTGTGGCCCTTATGCAGCCGGGCGAAGAAGACAAAATCCGACAACTGTTTTCAGAAAAAGAAGTGCAGCCAGATGACGATATCACCGTTTCTATCGACCAGACAGAGTCTTTATATGAAGCCATAGCGTTTAATGGCTTAGAATTCCCACAGGTAGATGACAACGGTGAGTTTGATGGAAAAGAGCTATTGCCATTTCTCGAAAGGTTGTGTGGAATATTCAAGTGGGAACGCTATGAATCGGACACACTTGGTCATGTTGGAAAGGATTCACAAAAGCACGGAAAGCTGAGCTGGTATTCAGTTATTCTCAGTCAGTGGGTACGTGGAGCAGGTTTAAATCAAATCATGTTCCAAGCCATCGATCAAAAAAGAAAACATCCAACAAACGCTATGTTTGATAGGACAACACGTAAATATTATGATTACACAGATACACTGAGGGATAGGAATGACGTCATATCTGATGTGTTGAATGTGATTGATAAAATTATCCTTTTCAAGTTCTCCAATTACTTCTTGAAGGTGGCAAAAGCCTATAAGGAAATCCGAGGGCAGGACCCGAAGGACAATTGGTACGAGTTTGTTGAATACGGCTCAACGAACAAAAGAGCCATAGCCATTCAAAAGCATGGCTTTTCCAGAGAGTCGGCAATGTATATTCTTCGCCAAGGGCAAAAATACATTGCGGCGGATGAACCGGAATTGCGCTTGCATCGCAGTATCCTTGAGTGCCCTAACAAGGGCGTTCGGAATGATGCAGACATGATACAATACAATATCCCGGACTTGTTCGTGGATTAAGCAGGAGGAACGGTAGATGCAACAGATTTTTAGCAACACGACTTTAACAGTCAATCAGCTGATCGAGAAGATCGATACAGGAGAACTTGGCCTTCCGGAGCTTCAGAGGCCGTTCATCTGGAAGGATTCAAAGGTACGTGATTTGTTTGATTCCATGATGTGCGGGTATCCCATCGGTTATTTGATGCTGTGGGAGTGCCCTACGCTTGAGAAGAAAACCATTGGAACAGACTCTCACAACTATGAGTCTCCGAAACAGGTAATCATTGATGGGCAGCAGAGATTGACTTCCCTGTATGCCGTTATGAAGGGGAAAAAGGTCATCAACTCAAAATATGATGAGAAGGCCATTGTTATTTCCTACTGCCCGTTGAAGAACAAGTTCGAGGTTGGCTATCAGGCTACGAAAAAAGACCCAGAGTGGATTTACAACATAAGTGAGGTCTTCACCACAACTAACATTACGAAGCTGATCATCAACTTCACTAAAAAGCTGGCTGAGTACCGGACCTCTAAGGGTGAAGCATTGAGCGACGAGGAACAGGATCTTATTTCTGAAAACATCACTGCGCTTTCTAATTTGAAGCAGCACACGCTCCCGGTGTTTGATATCAAGGCGAATGCTGAAGAAGAGGATGTCTCTGAAATCTTTGTTCGTGTTAATTCCGGAGGTGTGGCGTTGAAGCAGAACGACTTTATTCTGACGCTACTTTCACTCTATTGGGATGAGGGTCGAAAAGAGATCGAGCAGTTCAGCATGGAGTCCACATACCCCTCCAAGGACAAAATTACATCGTACAACCAGCTTACCGAGGTCACAGCGCAGGATGTCATTCGTGTGGTTATGGCGTATGCTTTTGACCGAGCTCGTTTGAAATATGGATACAAGCTGCTTCGTGGAGCTGACTTCGACAAAAAAGGTGCTGTTGATGAAACTCTGCGTGATCAGCGTTTCGATGTGCTGAAGGCAAAGCTCCCAGACGTTCTCAACGTTCATAACTGGCACGAGTTCTTGAAATCTATCATGAATGCCGGTTATCTGTCTGGTGATCTGATTCTTTCGGGAAACGCAATCTATTATACATATGCGTTCTACCTCATCGCAAAGTACAGGTTTAATGCATCATATAACGAAAACATGCATCTTACCTCGCTATGGTTCTTCTATGCGTCTATGGTGTCGCTATATACTGGATCGTTTGAATCCACGGTTGAAAACCACCTGAACTCTATCAAGGAGCTCACGACGTTGGAAGAATACAAACGGTTCATTCTGTCGAGGGTTGTGGAACGGCTTACAAACGACTACTTCGACATTACCCTTATTGGTTCTGAGGGTCTGGCAGTATCAGGCCGAGGCAATAATGCGTGGAATGCCTATGTAGCCGCCTTGAACATTTTGAATGCTAAAATCCTGTTCTCAAAAAGTAATTTGCTCGTCAGCAAGTTGTTCGAGCCCGGTACTGACGGCAAGAGAAAGTCTCTGGAGAAGCATCACCTGTTCCCGAAGGCTTATCTTAAGACGCTGGGATATAACGATGCCAAGATCAACCAGATGGCTAACTATGCCTTCATCGATTGGAAGGATAATATGGAGATACTCGATGAGGCTCCCTCGATTTATTATCCTGTTGTTTGTGAGGGCCGCAGCCCTGAAGAAATCCAGCGTATGGAAGAAGAAAACGCACTTCCGTACGGTTGGGAGAATATGCCTTATGAGGACTTCCTGATTGAGCGCAGAAAGCTGATGGCGGCAAAAATTAAAGTTGCATTTGAACAGCTGAAGAAGAATGTTGAGTGATCACGAATGAAAATCGGACGAAATGACTCATGCCCATGTGGTAGCGGAAAGAAATATAAGCATTGCTGTCTTTTGAAGGAATCCATGAGTACCGGTGATCTGATTAGGGCTGCTGTTCAGAATGCCGGTTACAAAGAGGACATCGCAAATGTCCTTTGCAACTTGAGTGAATATATGAAGCGGAAACAATGGTGGGGGGCGTGCCATGCAAGCTGTTCTGCCTTATATGTTGCGCTTTCTGAACTGGGGTATTCTCCCAAGCTATGCATAGGAGAAATGCTCGGGCAAGGTCTCTATTTCGATCACTCATGGATAGAACTTGATGGCCAAATCCTCGATATCGCAATCAGCATGACTCTTTTGGGAGGCGCACCAGTCTCTGAGCCGATTGTGTTCGGAAAGAATATCCGAAGTGGTAAGGAGCCTGTGATAAAGTACGGGGTTCCCGGACGTGGTATCGAAGGAGAAACGCTGTTCGTTAATAGCCTTCCGTTTGTAGATTACATGGACGGATTCCCAGATGAGAAGAACGGCTTATGGGGAGTGGTTCAAGAACTTCTCGGAAGAAAAGTAGACATACCGGATCTGCGTGAAAAATACAAAGATGTGAAACGTGCTATTGTACGTGAATAAGTGGAGCGGCAAACATTTTAATTATTCCACACTATTTAATTATTCCTCCGGCAGCCGTTTTTGAGGGGTAAGTTCCATAGGCCACAGAACCGGCCAGCAACAATCGAATAAACAGAAAAAGGGCTTCCGAAGCTCTGCTGTAAAACTCAGCGGAACCTCGAAAGCCCTTTATTTCAAGCCTTTTTCAGCGCTTATGTGCCGGAGAAGGCTTTTTCTGTTTGTATCAAAGACAGCGTTTTTATAGATCCTCCGTATAATACGGGGGTCCCGTCAAGATTTATGCGCAAAATTGTTTGCAGGCTCCGGCTGAATGAAGT
>OLOQ01000714.1_pt1 | contig 35806 bp, 31 predicted proteins | sample 1673101 | NCBI WGS metagenome assembly OLOQ01 (sample SAMEA3136754, study PRJEB25190) | human gut metagenome | biome: human gut; feature: human-associated habitat; material: faeces | place: Austria | collected 2013 | reverse complement strand
CATACACTACCAAGAGCCACGGATCCGGTGCTTATGGGTCGGGCACCTGCCCGGAATGCGGTAGCCATACATGGGTATTACAGAGTCAGCAGGCCGCAACTTGCACCAGTAATGGATACCGTAATTATAGCTGTGCTTGTGGCCAAACCAAGAGCGAAACCATCTATTCCAGCGGTCACAGCTATAGCTATGGCTCGTGGGAGCAGTATTCCTCCAGCCAGCACCGGCGCACCGGTTCTTGCCGGAACTGCGGTGCAACGGATTATGATTATGCCAGCCACAGCATGAGCTACGGCTCGTGGAGCAATTCTTCTTCCAGCCAGCATAGCCGAACGGTCTCCTGCCGTACCTGCGGATACAGCACCACGGACTACGGTTCGCATTCCTATTCCACCGGTGCATGGAGTAAGTACAGTGATACCCAGCATAGACGCTCAAAAACCTGCTCCGGCTGCGGTGCGTCTACCTATGACTATGCTGACCATTCGTATAGCTACGGCTCGTGGGTTTCGGACAGCGAAACGCAGCATAAGCGCACCAAGACGTGCTCGGCCTGCGGCGATTCTGGCTATGAATACGCTGACCACACCGACGCGAACGGCGACGGCAAGTGCGACGATTGCGGCGCAACGGTCAGCCTGACCGTCACTTGGGACGCAGGTAGCAACGGCGGCACCATCGACGGCAAGGCCAGCTTTTCCGAAACCGTGAAGCCGAACAGCAAGCCGACCGCGCCAGGCAGCGTTCCCGTCAAGACCGGCTACACTTTCAAGGGTTGGTTTACGGCCAAGACGGGCGGCAGCCTTTACAGTACGGTCACGATCACCAGCAGCACGACATTTTACGCGCAGTTCGCGGCCAACAAGTACACCGTAACATGGGATTTTGGCACCGGTCAGAGCGAAACAACCGAGCAGACTTACGGGGAAAAGCTGCTGCTGCCCAAGGACCCGGAACGCAAAAATGCAGAATTTTTAGGCTGGTTTACGGAGAAAGACGGCGGTACAGAGGTTGATTCCAACACCATCTATACGACGGACGGTGAAACAACTTATTACGCCCATTGGGAGATTACCGAGGTGTTTTCCGTGACCGTGCCGGTTACATTGCCGCTTATCGTTGACGAAAGCGGCGAGGTTCACACGGGCAGCGCGGAGATCATCAATGCTTCTACCGGCACAGTTGTTGTATCTTCGGTTAGCATCAGCACGAAGAATGGCTGGCAGCTCGTTCCCTACACTACCGATATGGCGCACGCCAAAGTCGATGCAAAACAGCTCGGTTTCAAGATCAACGATTCGCAAACGAAGAACACTGGCGATACGGAAACGTTTTCACTGACAAATCCGTGGCAGATCACGGAAAACGGCAGGCTACCCATTTCTTATGATGCCGTAGTATCTGCGGTTTCCCAGCCAGTCACGGAGCAGGATGTGCTGAGCATCGTGTTTGTATTGGAATGGTCGGAGGGATAAGCGCATGGAAGAACAAAATTCCATAGAGCAGATGACCGTCCTCATGGTCGAACCGGGATATGAACCCTACGAAAAGACCATTCCCAACACCCTAGCAGCAAAGCAGGAGCTTGTCGGCGGTCTCATTACTGCCATCTATCCGTATGAGGAAATGGTAGCCATTGTCGCAAATGATGAAGGCATCCTCTTGGGGATGGACTTCAACCGCAGCGTGGAGGGCGGCTATGGTGGCGTTTTCGGGCCGTTTTTCGTGTGCGGGCTGACGGAGGATGACTTCTGCTCCCTCCCACCTGACCAGATCGAGCGCTTCAAGAAGAAATTCCACAAGGCGGAGCTTCTGCTCGGCGTGCGCGGCAATGACCTGATCACGCTGAAAGTTGAGCCAAAACAGAAAGATTTGAAACCCGAAAAGCAGCGCCGCCCGCCCACGCAGGAGCGTTGAAATGGGGTTTGAACTGACCGGTGCAACACCGGACGAACGTCTCAAAGAACTGACCGAAAAACTGGAACAGGGTGTCAGCGAGATTTTTACCAGTGGGCGCTACGCGGAATATCTGTCTGCCATGTCCAAATTCCACACATACAGTTTTGGCAACGTCATGCTCATTCTCATGCAAAACCCGGCTGCATCCTGTGTGGCCGGGTTTCACACATGGAAGAAAGAGTTTGGGCGCAATGTAAAGGCACATGAAAGCGGCCTGAAAATTCTCGCTCCGTGCCCGTATCGGCGGTTCATTGAGCAGGATAAGTTGGACAAAGACGGTACGCCTGTGCTTGATGCAGCAGGCAAACCGCTCCGGGAGCGGACACTGGTGCAGCTCATGCGATTCCGTATCGTCACTGTCTTTGACATTTCACAGACCGAGGGCAAGGAACTTCCCAGCATCGGCGTATCCGAATTGAATGGCGATATTGCACATTTTGAGGAACTGGCGGACGCGATCACAAGTGTTTCGCCAGTTCCCATTTTGTATGAAGCACCGCATGGAGCAGCAAAAGGCTGTTTCAACCACGTCACGGAAGAAATTTTGGTACGCCCCGGCATGAGCCAGAAGCAGACGCTCAAAACCATGCTGCATGAAATCAGCCACGCCACGCTCCACCGGCGCAAGAAAAACGAGCCGCCGTCCAAAGACCAGCACACGCGCGAGGTCGAAGCCGAAAGTGTGGCGTATGTCGTTTGCCAGCATTTTGGGATTGATACGTCGGATTATTCGTTCGGCTACGTCGCCGGGTGGAGCAAGGGCAAGGAACTGGATGAGCTGAAAGCGTCACTTGATACCATCCGTTCCTGCGCCGCCAGTTTGATTGACGCCATCGAAAAGCAATGTCCGTCGTTAGCAGTTTCCAGGCAGCGTACCGTGTCTGCCACGCTGGAGCGATAGCGGGAGGTGCATGACGTATGCCCGTTTACACCCGGCAGGATTTAAGCATCATGCAGGCGTGGCCGCTGGAACGCAAAATCCGTGTGACACAAGCTAAAATTCTGGAATGGCATCACCACTATGGCGGCAAGATTGCCGTTTCCTTTTCGGGCGGAAAGGATTCTACCGTGCTTCTGGATTTGGTGCGGAGGGCATTTCCGGGCGTTCCGGCTGTGTTTGTAGACACCGGCTTAGAGTACCCAGAAATCCGTGAGTTTGTAAAGACCGTTCCGAATGTGACGTGGCTGCGGCCGGAAATTCCGTTTTCAAAGGTTTTGACGACGTATGGCTATCCTATCATCTCTAAAGATGTTGCCAGACGCATCTATTACGCGCGGCAAGGCAGTCCGTGGGCGATCCGACACCTGAATGGCCTGAACGCAGACGGCACACCTTCAAAATACAACGAGCGATATGAAAAATGGCGTTTCCTTCTGGATGCGCCATTTCTCATATCAGACAGGTGTTGCGCTGTAATGAAAGAGCGCCCCTTACATAAGTACGCCAGAGAACATCATCTATATATGATCCTTGGCACGATGGCAAGTGAAAGCGTTCGCCGCCAGAGCAGCTATTTGAAAACCGGCTGCAATGCGTATCTCAAACGCGACCCAACTTCCCAGCCGATGTCATTCTGGACAGAGCAGGATGTTTTGGCCTACCTCAAAATGACGGGTATCTCGTATGCGTCTGTCTACAGTGAGATCGTCGAGGAAGCCGGAAAGCTGACAACGACCGGCGTAAAGCGCAGCGGTTGTATGTTTTGTATGTTTGGCGCACATCTCGAAAAAGAGCCGAACCGGTTTCAGCGCATGGAGGTCACGCATCCAAAGCAATACGATTTCTGCATCCACAAACTCGGCTGCGGCGACGTGCTGGATTATTTGCATATCCCATATACCACAAAGGAGAGAACGCTAAGCATGGAAAACGAAAAAGACTACCAACCGGACATCCTCAATTTTTTAGAAAAGATTGTCCAGCGGAACACCCTTGCCTACAAAGAAGATTTTGACGTTGACAAAGAAATTCTCTGGAACAGTGCGCAGGAATCCAGTTTGGAGCATCGTTCTTTTCTCTGGATGAGCCGTCCGTGTGGAACATGGTGTGTGCCGGAGCGCGAGACGTATTTGCAGGACAGCCGCGCATACAAAACGTGGACGTTTTACGCAGACCAGCCGAACGGCATCAAAGCATATCGCGTTGTGGTGGATGGCGTTCGAGACGGCAAGCTGGCAGGCAAGGTCGTTCCCATCGACTACGCCAAACAGGTACAGCGTGTGGTCAAATCTGCGCTGCCCATTGCAAAGGTGCAATACCGCGATAAGGACGAGTATTTTTGCGAAAGCAGCCATGAAACATTCATTCACCGCGTATTGCGGCTGGAGGAAAACACACACGACATTCGATATGTACCGGAATGTGAAGCGGAATTGCAGCGCCTTTTATCGCTGGAGCACCAGATGGAAAAGCAGGATAAGCGCCCTCGACGGACAAAATCTGTTACCATGCAGCGGTAACGGAATCAGCACCGCTTGCGGTGCTGATTTAGCAAGTATGTCGTTTGTTAAACGACCCTTGTTAGGGGTGAACCCCTAAAACCCCCGCGTTTTGCGTCTCACCGTGAGACGCATTTTTCAGACAGCATAGGTCACGAAATACGTCTCACGGTGAGACGTATTTCTATATGACGATGTGCTGGAATTGCGTCTCATGGTGAGACGTATTTCAAATAGACAGGAGTGATTTTTTGCGCAGTCGATCACATTTCACCGGCGTATGGCTGAATGATACAGAATACCGCCAGCTCATGCAGCTTTGTCAGAGCAGCGGCCTGTCTGCCAGCGCCATGATCCGCAAGTGTATTCTGGGCGCAACGGTCAAACCGCGCCCGCCGGACTGCTATGCGGAGCTTCTGCGTGTGCTGTCCGGTATCGGTACAAATATCAATCAGATTGCACACCGAGCAAACGGCAAGGGGTACGTCACACAGGCACAGATCCATGATGCAGCACGGTTCGCGCGGGAGGCGTGGGAGCTGGTGCGGGAGTCGATATAATGGCATACGATAAGATTATCGTCATTCATTCCCGGCTGGATCGCTGCCTGGATTACGTTCAAAATGACGGCAAAACGGATTTGGGAAACGCCGTGGATTATATCTGTGATCCCGTCAAATCAGGTTTTCAGACGGCAATCAACTGTACGCTGGATAAGTCTTTTTTGCAAATGCAGGAAACCAAACGGCACTGGGATAAGCACGGCGGGATTCTCGGTTATCATATCATTCACTCCTACGCTCCCGGCGAGGTCACGCCAGAACAGGCACACGAAGCGGGCGTAGAGTTCGCACGGCGACTGTTAGGAGACAAATACGAAGCCGTTGTCTGTACGCACACCGACCGTGACCATCTGCATTGTCACATTGTTTTCAATTCCGTTTCATTCATGGACGGCAAAAAGTACCGGAGTGATTTCAACAGCTATTTCCACGATCTGCGCGGCATTTCCAACGAAGTCAGCCGGGAACACGGTTACTCCGTAATCGAACCGGATGGGAAAGGCGCTTCCTACACTGCATGGAACGCAGAAAAGCGCGGCAGCGGTACAATCCGTGACCTTATCCGTCGTGACATAGACGCAGCGCTGGCTGGGAGCCTGACCTATGATACGTTTTTGGAAACGTTGCGGCGGCAGGGCTATTCTGTCAAGCGCGGCCCGAATGTCAAGCATACCGCCGTCCGTCCACCGGGCGGGCAGCGGTTCGTCCGCGTGGAAAGTCTTGGCCTTGGCTATACGGAAGCAGAGCTGATGCAACGCTTGAACGAGCAGCGGCACGAACCGGAACCGACAGCGCCAGTATTTTCAGCACAAAAGCGCTATACCATTCGCCGCCGTCCGCGACACTATCTACCCGTCAAGCGCGGCAGTTTCCGGGCGCTATACCTATACTATCTGTATCTGTTATCCCCGCGTAAGAAGCGCCCGCAAAAGGTTCCGTTTGAGACGCGGGCCGAAATTCGCCGTGCAAAGCAGTACCGGCAGCAATTCTTCCTTTTGCAGAAGTATCACATAGATACAAAGCCAGAGTTAGAAATGCTGTCTGATGCGTTGTCAAATGAGATGCAGATAATCGTAGACCGGCGCAAAGAATTATATGCGCTACGCCGGGAGCAGCCGTCTGAGCCGCTTAACGCGGACATTGATGCGTTGACCGCGCAGCTCAGGCCCTTGCGTCGGGAACTGCGGTTATGCGGAAAAATCGTGGAATATGCGCCGCGGATGCTGCGGCAGGTGCGGGAAAACAATACACCACCAACAGAAAATCATGCGCCGGATAAGGCGCGGGAAAGGAGGTCACATTTATGGAGGTAAGTGGCGAAGCTGCTGATCTCGTGATGAAAGAGGGCGTACAAATTTCAGAAGAAGCAATTAAACTACTTGCGCGGGGCGCAAAGAATCTCGCGGCACTCTTGTATGCACTGGCAAAGGATCAGAAAAAGTTATACGGCAAGGTGAACATGAACCGGCTGCTCAGTGAGCAGCGCCCCATCGAGGTTTTACCTTTGCGCACGGAGGATTTTGATGATTTCAAACAGCGGGCTAAAAAAGTCGGCTTGCTGTTCTCTGCCATCGTGGATAAAAAAAGCGATGCACCGTACATCGAAATCCTGACCAACATCGACCATCTCTCACAGGCAAATTATATCTTGGAGCAGATGGGGTATCAGCCGAAGCAGCCGGAGGATACACAGCTAAAAAAAGCGCAGACCCCTGTCCAACCAGAATCATACTTGCAAAAGCAAAGGAGTGGCTTGACGCAGGGGACGACTTCGACCAGTGAGGAAAAGCAGCCGGTTCGCGGACGGTTGGCGGCCCTGCGCGCTACCGCAGAGCGAACGCGGTCAGAACCCCAGCGTGAGCTGGAACATATTAGATAGTAAGGAGTGTGAACATCATCGCAAACTTAGCAGAATTAGTGAATGAGAAGAACCAGAGCAGCGAGCTTTGGCAGGCACAGCGTCAGTCAGACCGTGAAAATGCAAATGCCATGCAGGACGCGGGTATTGTTCAGATCACCAGTGACCCGGATGCCTACTTGCGCTATCTGAACTGTCAAGCCGACAACCCAAGTTACAGCGCAGGCAATGTCGCGCTCGTCATGGTGCAGGATCAGGGCGCAACCATTTTCGGCACCAAAGACCGCTGGAAAAGCCTGATGCGCAGCGTATCTCCAACCGAGGAAAAGAATGGCGTGAAAATTTACACCCGTTCCTCTTTCGGCAAAGGGTATGTACTGACGGACGTTTACGACGTGCGGCAGACAAGCGGGCGCGACCTGAAGCACACCGTTTTGCAGCCGGACAGCAAAGAAATGACGGAAGCCCTTAAAACGCTACTGAATTACTGCGTTGTGCCGCTGGTAACAGATGAAAGTATCCCCATGCCCGCGCTTTACGATCCGAACCAGATGAAAATGGCAGTCAATCCGAAGTATAGTAATGCGGAAGCGTTTGCAGGCATCGCAACAGAGATCGCCCACGTCCGTTTTCATGCCAAAGGCTATAATCAGAACTATTCGCGGGATGATTATGAGCTGGATGCGCAGAGCGTCGGCTATATGATCTGTCGTCGCTTTGGTGTTCCGTGCGAAGCACCCGACGTATCAAATCTGGCGGCATTTTATGACGGCTTTGAACCGCAGGATCGGCGGCAGGCGCTCGGACAGATTCAGGACATGGCGCAGAAGATCGGCGGCAGCATTGAACGCGCGATCACGCCGCAGGTTCGGTCACGGAATGTGAATCGCAACGCACGTTAAAAAGGTTTGCTCCCCTAGCGGGGAACATACTCCGCTGGCCGTCCGCAGTCAAGGCCGGTCGATACTGGCGCATCGGCCGCAGAGCCAGCCAGTGTGCGCACTGGCTGGGCCTTGACAGCAGCCACCCAGCGGAAGTGTGGCAGCCAAGGGGAGCAAACCAAGGCTGCCCGCTGGCGCGGGCAGCTCCTATGTTGGGGAGGGCTGCGCGCCCGACCGGAAATACGTCTCACCGTGAGACGCATTTATGATATTGGAAAAGAGGTATCTGAACATGATAAAAAAGCTGTTTTGTTTTGCTGCGCCGGTCCTGCTGCTGGCCGTGGCCGGTGTCCTGCTTCTGTGCAAGCACCATGCTGAGCGCACCGGTCTGGCCTGTATGGATATTGACCTGTGAGGAATCAAAAGAAGTCATTTCGCAGCGCCGCCCCAGTGTGGGCGGCGTTTGCCGTTCCCATTGTCTGGCTGGCAATTCTTATGGCAGGGCGTTATGAAACCGGCATGACGGTCTTTGACCTTGCCGCACAATTCTCCGAAGCGATGAAAACGCCGTTTTCCCTGCGCTGGACACCGCACACGGCAAAATTTATTGGAATTTTTCTGCTGCTCTACGGCGGCGCGATTTTATTCTACTACACCGGGCAAAAGAACACCCGCCCCGGCGAGGAACACGGCTCCGCGTCGTGGGGCAGCGTCAGGGAGCTGGATAAGAAGTACCGCGACAAGGATGCAGGCAAAAACGTCATACTGACCCAACACCTGCAAATGAGCATGAACGGTAAGCTGCACCGGCGAAATCTTCTGCAAATTATCGTCGGCGGTTCTGGTTCGGGCAAGACGCGATTCCTCGCAAAACCAAACCTCATGCTTGCCAATGCGAGTTTTATCGTCACTGACCCAAAGGGCGAAATGCTCCGTTCCGTCGGAAATCTGTTTCTGGAGGAAGGTTATGTTCTGCGCGTTTTTGACCTGATCGACCCATCTAAATCCGACTGCTACAACCCATTTTGCTACATACGCAAGGACGCAGACGTGTTCAAGCTGATTGACAATTTCATCAAAAACACCACGCCGAAAGGTGCAAAAGCAAATGATCCATTCTGGGAGAAATCGGAAACAGCGCTTGACGCTGCGCTCATGCTCTATCTGCTGCACGAAGCGCCGGTTGAAGATCAGAACATGGAAACCATTCTCTACATGATTGAAAATGGCGGTGCAAAGGAAGAAGATGACGATTATCAATCTCCGCTTGACCTGCTGTTTGAAGCACTGGAGGAAGAACAGCCTGACCACATTGCCGTGCGGCAATACCATATCTTCAAGCAAGCCGCGGGCAAAACTGCAAAATCGATCTTGGTGAGCGCGGCTGTTCGTCTCGCATCGTTCACCTTGCCTGAAATTCAGCGCATCACGGCCAGCGACGATATGGAGCTTGGCAAGCTGGGCGAACGCAAGCAGGCCATCTTCTGCATCATCCCGGATTCTAACGATGCGTCTTTGAACTTTCTCGTTGGTATGCTCTACACGCAGGCGTTTCAGGAGCTTTACTATCAGGCAGACAAAATCCATCAAGGGGCGCTGCCTGTTCCCGTGCGGCTGATGTTCGATGAATTTGCGAACGTGGCCTTGCCGGATGGCTACGCCCGATTGCAGGCGACTATGCGATCCAGAAACATTATGTCAACCATCATTCTGCAAAATATTTCGCAGCTCAAGGCGCTGTTCAAGGACGATTGGGAGGGCATCATCGGCAACGCGGACAGCTTTGTGTACTTAGGCGGCAACGAACAATCGACGCACAAATATATTTCGGAGCTACTTGGGAAAGAAACGATTGATACCCGGACATCCAGCCAGAGTAAGGGCAGGAACGGTTCGTTCAGTCAGAATTTCCAACAGACTGGGCGCGAGCTTATGACGCCGGACGAGGTGCGGCGCTTGGATAATAAAAATGCAATCGTTCTGATTCGAGGCGAGAAACCAGTCATTGACGAGAAGTATGACATCCTGAAGCACCCGAATATCCACCGCACGGAGGACGGCGGCGCGCCGCCATATCTCCACACGCCGCTGCGCGCGTTCGCAGCAGACGATCTTTCGTTCCCCATTGAAAACATCGACGATATTGAATTTTTGGAGGATTAACATGAAACATGAATTAACCTCGCGGCGTAAGGAGCGCCGCATTATGGCCGTCTGGACAAGCCTTGTGCTGACAACGGCACTGTTTACGACCTCGGCGTTCGCTGCTGACAGCGATCCGCTGACCATCGTAAATAACCTGTCCGACTTCATTTTTTCCTGCATCAAGGCGATCGGTATTATCATCTTAGGCTGGGGCGTTGTGCAGCTCGGTATGTCCGTGCAATCCCACGACGCGACGCAGAGAACGCAGGGCGTCCTCTGTCTGTTCGGTGGTTTGCTGATTGCCTTTGCAAAGGAAATTCTGACGGCTATCGGTGTGGTGTAAGCTATGAAGCAGGCGAAAACGCAGTCGAGCGCCATGTGATTTGGAGCGACATTCATCTTGACTTGGACGATTGGCGCGACTTTCTTATGGAAAACTATCCAGAGCTGCCCGAAGATAAGCTCTATGAAAAGATGCACGAGCTGAACGCCGAATACCTCGACGACGAGCGCCGAAATCTGGACATTCAGTTTTCACAGCCGATTCTTGTCATTGGCGACCTTGGCTTCTGGAACGGACGTGCGCAGGGATATAAGATGGTCAACTCCGGCAATATCCGGGACTGCTTGTATTCGGATACAGATAGGACAGAGTGGTATGTAGATAAGAACGGCGATCTGCGTGCAGACGCTATTCACCACGACGGCACAAATCACTATCTGTACCGTGTGTTCAAGCGTGGAGTTACCGATGCGCAAATTGAGAATCTGCAAGACAAGATCTATTGCCGGAGAGCGACACGCACAGATATTACGAGAGTCACACAGCGGCTTGGTGACAGCATTGCAGCCGTCTATGGATTTCGGATTCCAAAGCAGCGGACCCGGCAGCGTGACGCGAGGTAAAACAGGACACGCAGAAATGCGTCTCACCGTGAGACGCATTTTGAAAACGAAAGGAATGAGATTCAGCTTGCAAACATATCATATTCCTGATATACTGTGGATAGAAAATACAGGAGGTGGTTCCATGCAAATCAGAGCATCTACGGCATTGCGCAATGAATATCTGCAAATCTCGCAGCTTGCAAAGGTGTCCGGCGAACCGATCTATATTACGAACAAGGGCGAAGCCGATCTGGTCATTCAGAGTATTGAAGCCTATGAGCAGCGGGAAAAAATGTTGGCACACCGGGCAAGCGTTCTGGAAGCGGAGCTGGATCGTCTGAGTGATGCACCGACATATTCTCCGGAACAGGTGCGCGGCAGGATGAAGGAGATTTTTGATGCAGCAAGAGTATCAGATTAAATATCTGCGCGCTGCCATGCGCGATTTGGAGGGAATTGCACAGCTTTACCTCGTTTTAGCCGGTGCGGATTCTGCTGAAAAATTCATCGATGAAATTCTGCACACCGTAGACCTGCTGCGGACATTCCCGTATTCCGGTGCGCTGCATCCAGATATGGTGCTGGCAGAACGAGAGTTCCGTAAGGTCATTTGCCGTGACTATGTATGTGTCTACAAGGTCATTGACAGCGAAAAGACGGTCTATATCTACCGCATCGTGAACGGCAAGACAGACTACCCGCAACTTTTATATTGATTACATTGTGCGTAAAATCAGTCTCTTTTCCTGGAGACTGGTTTTTTATGCGCAAGATGATTGGAGATGAAATCATGTGAGTGATAACTGGGTCGTAGCGACCCTTGAAGATGCTTTAAGCAACTGGAATGACAAGCTGGCTGAAATCTGGTCACTCGTGTCGCAAACGCCGGAATCCTTTCGCGGCGGCGAGATATGGACGGTCATTGTCAGTATCCACAACGCTCTGGTAGGCCTTGGCTATGGTCTGTTGGTGCTGTTTTTTGCAATGGGTGTGTTTCGCTCGGCAGCCAGCTTCCGCGAACTGCAAAGGCCGGAATTTGCTTTACGGCATTTTATCCGGTTTCTGCTTGCAAAGGTGGCGGTCGGCTCGTCGCTGGAGCTGATAACCGCGATTTACAAAATCTGCGGCGGTGTGGTAAGTACCGTTATGGGCGGCATTGGTTCTGCAATTTCTACGACGGCCACTTTGCCTGACAAAATCGTCGAAGCCATTGAAGATGTGAGTTTTCTGGAATCCATTCCGCTCTGGCTGGTGTCACTGCTGGGCAGTCTGCTGATTACGATTTTGTCCTATGTGCTGATTTTGACCGTCTATGGCCGATTTTTCAAAATCTTCATTTACACCGCGATTGCACCCTTGCCGCTGGCATCATTCGCGGGAGAAGCTACGTCCAGAACCGGTCAAACGTTCCTGAAAAGCTATGTCGGCGTCTGCATGGAGGGCGCGGTCATTGTGCTGTCCTGCGTGATCTATTCTGCATTTCTGTCTGGCGGCAGTACAGCGCTGGATGAATCACTGCCCGCCGTCACAATGGTCTGGCAGTACATCGGGCAGCTTATGTTCAATATGCTGGTGTTGACCGGTCTTGTCAAAGGCTCTGATCGGCTGGTGCATGAAATGCTCGGTGCATAAAAGAATTGCGTCCCAAGTCGGGACGCAATTCTTTCTGACTGTTCAGAGAAATTCCAGTGTTCTGGATTCGCCTGGCTTCAGGTCCTTTGTGTAGTGGTGTATCAGCTCTGCCATGATCTGTTCTTCTCGCCTTTTACGGACGAAGTGGACAATCCATGTCACGGCAAAAAACAGGATGCAAGCGATAAAAAGCAGGATGCAGACTGTTCGGTGTGCTTCCGCCCAGCGCGGCCAGAACAGCTTTGTAGCTACAAAGTAGCAGCCGAGCGGAAACAGACGTAATTTCCAGAGGATACGAACGACGATTGGCAGACTGAGGATCACAAGCGCAACGATTAAGAGTTGGTGTCCGATGGTGCGGAACAGAGGTAATGCAGAAGCCATAATATTTCTCCTTTTGTCAAGTATTTATCTGTAAATATTATCTCATATCCGCATTTTCTTGTCAAATTTTCAACATTTTTTGAAAATATTTTTCCATCGAGCTATAATGTCTGAATCTTGACCTGTGGCTTAATATGGGGTATAATATAGTCGCAGAAAGGAGTTGAGGCTATGAGTATCATCCCAATGCGTGACTTGAAAAACACCGTTGAGGTCGAGCGCCGCTGCGCAGAAGAAAACGGCCCGGTCTATGTCACGAAGAATGGCTACGGCCGGCTCGTCGTGATGGACATTGAGTATTATGAGCGTACCATGCAGAAGATGTACGAAGCAAAGGCGGTGCTGGATGGTCTGGCCGATGTGAAGTCCGGAAAGGTCGTTGATGGAAAAGCAGCAATCCAGAATATCAGGAGCAGATATGGCATCTGAATATACGTATCTGCTGACGCAAAAGGCCGAAGCCGATTTGGACGGTATTGTTTCCTATCTTTCGCTGGAGCTGGCAAATGCAAAAGCAGCATCCGACTTTGTAGGCAAATTGCAGGGTGTAATTGAGGAAACGCTGCTGTTCCCGTTAAGCGGTTCTCTGGTCAACAATGAGTTTCTTCCCGATACGGCGGTTCGGAAAAAGGTGATTGGAAACTATGTGATGTATTACCTTCCGGACTTGGAACAGCACATCATCTATATTCTCCGGCTGATCTATGGCCGCCGGAGCGTCGAGGAAATTTTAAGACAGTTGGAAATCTAATATCAGCGTATGGAAAAGCGCGTTGCCCGTCATGGGCGACGCGCTTTTCCATATCCATTTCATAAGAAAGAAGGTAATCCATATCGAAGTCAAAATTCCAAAAGAAATCCGTGCGCACCGGGAAACCATCTTTTTCGGTCTGTCTGCGCGGCAGTTTATTTGTGCGGTGCTGGCTGTCGGTCTGGCGGCTGGCATCTATCTCGGTTTAGGAAATATCATCGGAAAAGAAGCCGCAAGCTGGCTCTGCCTGCTGGTGGCCGCGCCGGTTGCGATTGCAGGATTCTTCCATTACAACGGCATGAGCTTAGAACAGTTTCTTTGGGCGTTCATCAAATCCGAAATTCTCTGCGCAGGCCCGCGACGGTTTGATTCTGTCAATCTCCATGAAGAACTGTTTTCAGATTTGGAGGGATTGCAAGAATGATGAAATCCCTGTTGGCTGCCAACCGCAGCGAAAAAGATTCTTTTCGGATTCCCCACAGTGTCCAGCAATCTATTCCCATCCGCCGTATCTTCACGGACGGTATCTGGCAGGTCGGGCAGAAGTACAGTAAAACGTGGCGCTTTTCGGATATAAATTATGCCGCATCGTCGTTAGACGACCGACGCAGTATCTTCCGTTCGTATGGTGCTGTTCTCAATTCTTTGCCGACCGATGCGACCGCGAAAATCACGATCATCAACCGCCGCCTGAATCCGGTTGACTTCCAGCGCACAATGCTCATGCCGGAGTGCAGCGACGGTTTGGACTATTATCGCGGCGAGTACAACCAGATCATCTTGGACAAAGCGGCTGAAAGCAACAATCTGGTGCAGGAAAAGTACATCACACTGTCAATCGGCTTACGGAAGATCGAGCAGACCCGCGCCTATTTCCGCCGCGTCGATACCAACTTGTCTGCCAGCTTTGGGCGGCTGGATTCCGGGGCATACGCCATTTCCTGCGCTGACCGGCTGCGGCTCCTGCATGACTTCTTCCGACCTGGCGAAGAAGCGTCTTTCCGGTTTGACCTGTCCGCGAACATCAAGCGCGGCATCGACTTCCGCGACCTGATCTGCCCAGACGGACTGCAATTCCGCGCCGGGTATTTTGAAATGGGCGGCAAGTTTGGCCGTGTGCTTTTCATGCGCGACTACGCATCTTTTATCTCTGATGAAATGATAAAAGACCTGTCCGATTTTTCCCGAAACCTGTTGCTGTCCATTGACATTCTGCCTATCCCCACCGAAGAAGCTGTTCGGGAAGTACAGTCCAGAATCCTCGGTGTCGAAACCGATATAACCCGTTGGCAGCAAAGGCAGAACCGTCAGAACAACTTCACCGCGACGGTTCCCTATGACTTGGAGCAAATGCGCACCGAATCAAAAGATTTGCTCGAAGATCTGACCGCCCGCGACCAGCGGCTCATGTTCGCCTGTGTGACGCTCGTTCATATCGCGGACAGCTTGGAGCAGCTTGACGCAGACACGCAAACGCTGCAATCCATTGCGCAGGAAAAGCTCTGCGGATTCTCCGTTCTCCGCTACCAACAAGAGGACGGCTTGAATACTGTCCTCCCGTATGGCCTGCGACGTATCCATGCTTTGCGGACGTTGACCACAGAGAGCTGTGCCGTTCTCATGCCGTTCCGGGCGCAGGAAATTCAAGACCCCGGCGGCTTGTATTACGGCGTCAACGCCATTTCCAAAAATCTCTTGATCTGTGACCGCAAGCGGCTCATTTCACCCCATGCGTTCTATCTCGGCGTGTCCGGTTCGGGCAAATCCGTGGCAATGAAAAATACCATCGCAAACGTCGCGCTGTCCACCAACGACGACATTATCATTATTGACGCAGAGCGTGAGTACGCGCCCATTGCGCGGGCGCTGGGTGGCGAGGTCATTGAAATCTCTCCGAACAGCCAACACCATATCAATCCGCTCGATCTACAAGACGGGTACGAGGACGGCGAAAATCCCATTGCGATGAAATCCGAACTCATAACCAGTATCTTGGAGCAGCAAATGGGCGCGGGCTTACTGTCCGGTTCTCAGAAATCCATCATCGACCGATGCACAGCCAGTGTCTACCAGAACTATTTCCACGCAAGGGGCGAGCTGCCTATGCCGCTTTTGTCCGACTGGCGCGCCGAAGTCTTGAAGCAGCCAGACCCCGAAGCGCGGGAAATCGCGCTGGCGGCAGAACTTATCACGGAGGGCAGCTTGAACGTCTTTGCGCACCCGACAAACGTGGATATTAACAACCGGATCGTCGTGCTGGATTTATACGAAATGGGAGAGCAGCTCCGTCCGACCGCGCTCGTTGTTGCGCTCGAAGCCATTCAAAATCGCGTCATGGAGAATCGCAAGCGCGGCAAATACACATGGGTGTTCCTCGACGAAGTGTATCTAAATTTCAAATACAAATATTCCGGTGAAATTCTCTATCGTGCATAGAAAAGATTCCGCAAATATGGTGCTGCGTTGACGGCGGCGAGCCAGAACGTAGAAGAATGTCTGAAATCCGAAACGGCGCGTCTGATGTTCGCCAACTCCGAATTTCTGCTGCTGTTCAATCAGGCGGCAACGGATCGAGCAGAACTTTCCAAACTCCTGCATATCTCCGATACGCAGCTCAGCTACATCACGAACGCCGAAGCCGGTCACGGCCTGCTGCGCATGGGCGGCTCCATCGTGCCTTTCGTCAACACGATTCCGAGGAATACCGAACTATACAAATTGATGACAACGACGCCGGGGGAAGCACTATAAATGCGTCTCTCCGTGAGACGCATTTCCAAAGCGGAAATAAATCTCACGGTGAGACGTTTTGCCTAGTCGTAAATCCAGTTTATTGCTCCATTCTCAGTGGGCGGTGTCGATTCCTTGCTTGACACAAGCTGTTGGGCCGGCTGCTTCGAGACCTTTTCCTGCAGCATCTCGACCGTTCTGGCCGTTTTACTGGCCAAGGGCGGCACAGATGATAGCTCAAAGTCTTTAGGATTTGGATAGCGATTCACATTTCCGTAGCTAAGAGCATAACAGTCAATCAGTTTGGCTAGTGGCGTAAAGTTGTACTTTTGTACACCATCCGGCTCGAAGGAATATGTAGTTTGCATTACGAGTCCAGTAGCCAGCAGTCCCTGAATCGGGAGCGAATACACAAATTCGCTATCAGATAGATTCTCTGCTATAAATTTCAAATCTTCCAAAACCGACTGTGTGATTATATGGCATATTCTGAAATATTCCTCAAAGGTAATAAAATCAGCACAAAGGCAGCGGCTGGCATTGATCAGATAATCGATTTTCTTCTCAGCATCCGATTTTTCAATACACGACAGTAAACGCATAGCGTTGTCATTTTTATTGCCCTCAGATGCAAGTTTCGCGGCAAATTTTGCTTTTTGCTCTTCGCTCGTAAACACTCCAGCCAAAAATTTCTCAAATTTTATCCAGAATATTTTATCTCTGAGCGCGAATGCAGAGCGTCCTGCCGAGAGTACGATTTTTGCAATAGCAGTTGATGAACCAGAAAGAGCCTCGATTGCATCAAGAAGAAGATCGCAGGTACCGTCTCGAACGTCACCGTCGCGCAGCAATTCTTTTACATCATCAATAATACTCATGTTTCTCTCCTTTAGCGTTACAGTACCGATTTACTTGAATTTTATCATTATTTATGGGACTATGCAAGAAAATGCGTCTCACCATGAGACGTATTTCAGGGGGGTGATTTCCATTCCAGATATTCGAGAACGAAAAGGCCGTCAGAAGAACAAGCAGCCGAAACATCAAACTGCATCCACCGTGCAGCGCCAGATGGTGCAGAAATTTGTAAAAGAGTTGGGCGACAGCGCGAAGCAGCCTGACCGCTCGGACAGCGCGGAACGCACAGCGACCGAACAGGTCGAAACAATTGTCCGTGAAGTTGCTCCGTTCCCACGCAAGGCGCATCACCGCACCAATGCCCCGCATACTCGTCCTGAGCGGCCCCAGCCGCAGAGCAAACCGATACCAGCGCCACAGGAGCAGGCCCGTCGCGCCCATGCCAAGCAGGCAAAGAAATCTCGCGCAGAGAAACCGTCTGCGTGGGATAATCTTTATACGGAGCAGCCGGAAATCCGGCTTGCGGACAGTTCTCCGCAGAAAGAAGTTCCGGCGATTCGTGAAAAGTCGAAAGCACCGGAAATCCGCAGTCAAGTACATTCCAAAACCACACCAGCAAAACCGTCCACTGTTCGCCATGAAAAGCAGCCGGACGCATGGACACCACGCAGCTCGGCGGCTCCAGTTATGCGCGGCAAAGAGCAGTCTATTCGTGAGCGGTCAGCAGTCACACAGGCGCGCGATTTATCACCCACGCCGCAAGAGCAGGCTCGGCAAGCCTTTATGGAAAAGCAAGCGCAGCTCGCTCAAAATCCATCCATCGAATCCATCTATCCATCCGAATCGGCTGCCCCCATTCCACCGAAGCCATCTGTTTCGGAAGCTCCCACAATTACGCCGGAGCGCCAGCCGGTCACGGCTAGCAGCAGCAAATCGGTCCCACCTGTCCAGCCACCACCGACGCAATCTCTGCCAGTGGAGCAGCCCCCCGCCATTCGTGAAAAGCCGAAGCCAAGCGTCGCACCGAGAGAAAAATCTTGGCGCGGCGTTTCTATTCGGACAATAGATACGGAACAAATCAGCACGCCAAAGGCACAGTCAAAAACACCTGCATCAAAAACCGCGACAAAACGCGCACGAAAAGCGGTGACGCAGGACGCGCAGCGAAAAATGCTCCAAAAGAGCAATAATCGTGCGGCCAGAGCAGCCGCCGCAGCCGCGAAAAAGCTGGCCGAAGCCGCGGCAAAGGCCGTCAAGGAGCTGATAAGCGCCCTTGCCAGTCTGGGCGGCGGCACGGCGCTTTTCATTGTGTTTTCCATCGTCATTGTCGCGGGTGCGTTCCTTGCATCGCCGCTGGGGATTCTTTTTACGGACGAGCAGCAGGCAGACAACACCGTTCCACTGGCAACGGCCATCGCGGAAATCCAAGGTGAGTACCATGCAGAACTGGAGCGCCTGCAAAACGGTGATTTTGTATCTGTTCAGATCGTCGGGCAGGCCCCGGATTGGCGCGAGGTCGTGGCCGTGTTTGCATCCAAAACAGCAGGCGCGGAGGACGGCGTAGACGTATTCACGCTCGACGAAGAACGTGTGGAGCTGTTGCGTCAAGTCTTTTGGGATATGTGCGAGATCACAACGGCAACGCAGAACGTTGATGTTCCGGACAGCGATCCGGACGATGACATAGACGACAGCCACACAGGAATTGCGCTGACTATCACGATCACGGCCAAAACCGCTGAACAAATGCGTCTGATATACGTTTTTACAAAATATCAGAATGACGCGCTTGACATTCTGCTCGAAAATCTCGGCAGCTTGAATATCCCAATGGGTTCGCTGACCATTTCGCAGGAGGACGCGATTGCACTGCTTGAAAATCTCCCGGATGATCTTGACCCGGCACGAAAAGCCGTTGTGGAAACAGCGGTGCAGCTTGTCGGGCGCGTGTCGTACTTCTGGGGCGGAAAATCTTTGACCCTCGGATGGGACGACCGCTGGGGTGTTCCCACGGAAGTCACCGCCGCAGGCAGCGGTTCCACCGGCACAATCCGTCCGTTTGGGCTGGATTGCAGCGGATTTGTCGATTGGACATTCTACAACGCCACCAACGGCAGCTACTATCCGGGGCGCGGCGGCGGAGCTGCCACACAGCACAGCTATTGCACGAATATCTCATGGAGCGACGCGCAGCCGGGCGATCTGGTGTTCTACCCGGACGATTCCCACGTCGGCATTGTCGGCGGTAAGGATGCAGACGGAAATCTCCTGATCGTTCATTGCAGCGGCGGCGCGAACGGTGTTGTTATCACCGGCTCGGCAGGATTTACGGTTGTGGCCAGACCAGATTGCTTTACAAACTGAAATGCGTCTCACGGTGAGACGTATTTCGACAAAGGCCGGACTGGGGCGATTCTCCAGTCCGGCTTTTTGATACATATTATAATGTAGAATCCTGAAGAAATGCGTCTCACCGTGAGACGCATTATTTTTGTTTGAAAATCCGGTCCGGAAAAACCGAAGCGTCGATCAGATCGGCAGGTGCAATATCAAGCGCGTCAGCAAGGTTAAAGAATACGTCCAGTGAAAAGCTCTTTGCCAGTCCAGGTGCTTCGATTGCACTGATAAGAGAACGGCTGATCCCTGCTTTTTCAGCCAACTGTTCCTGTGACATCCCACGCATTTTGCGGAGCGCAGCGATGGCAATGCCAAGATGAATAAATCGGTCGTGATTCTTGAATGAAATATCTTTGCCCATACACTGACACCTCCTGCGTATAAGCAAATTATACGAGCTTCCATAAAAACTTTCTGTCTGAAATGGTATTGTATTGATTTAATCTGTGAGCAATACTATAATAATCAAAAGCGAAATAACGCATACAAGCGTATTTGCACACAGTTTGCAGAGAGACAGAAAGCAGGTGTTGGAATGACCTCGCCCAAAAGCTGCGCGATCCTCGGACACAACCCCATGCGGTTTGCATGGGGATTTGATGAAGAAGCTGCGGAGTGTCACGATATGAAGATGGAGTTGGCCCAGCAGATCATGGTGCTGCGGCAGCAAGGGGTGACGCACTTTTCCGTGGCCTGCGACTACGGCGTGGGGCTTTACGCCGCCGAACTCATTAACGTTCTGCGCGACAATGATCCGGAACTGATGCTGTTTTGTGTTACGCCATACGAGGAACAGGCGACAAAGTGGACACCGGAACTGCGCGAACGCTATTTCGATATGCTGATAAAATGCACACACATGACGGCCGTTTACACACATAAGCAGCCAGACGCACAGCTGAAAGCCTACCGAACAATCATCCGGCAGTCTGACATGCTGCTGGCGGTCTACGATCCGGCATCTGCGCGTGGGGATGATACCGATAAGGCTGTTTCTTATGCGAGAGAATTGCGCCGCCCCATGCTGATGATCCACCCGGACACATTGAAAACGACATACTCCTGCGTGGAAGTCTAATATGTCAGCACGCTGTCCTTTGCTATAATGGGTATAGAAAAGACTTCGTAAATTTCTGCAAATTTACGATGAAACGCCAGATGCTCCCTGAGATCATCGGCATTTCCGCGTTTTGGGTGACGGGATTTTTGACGGCGAATAGGCTTTTAAGCAACACCGCCGAGGAAACTGATTTTCTGAATGGCTTGCCGTTTGCTATCTAGTGACGGATGGACGTACAACCGCAGCGTTGTCGTAACATCTGCGTGACCCAGCATTTCGCTGACGCTTTTAACGTCAATCCCATTTTCGATACAGCGCGTCGCGTAAGTGTGACGGAGTGTATGATAGCTGCGTTTCCGGACTCCACACCGGTGCAGGACAGATTCAAAATAATATTGATAGGTGCGGGGCTCCATTGGCTTATCCGTTCGGCCTGTCAGGATATACGCATTTTGTGACAGACCAGAAACAGCTTTTTTCAAATACGCCATCATATCGTTTGGAAGTGGAATAACGCGCACAGATTTTTCGCTCTTTGGTGTCTGGATGATGAGCTTCGTTTTCCCATTCTGACGGACACGCTGAACGGCGTGCTCAATGCTGACGGTGCCGTTTTGAAAGTCAATATCTGAAACCCGCAGGGCGCAAACCTCACCAAGCCGCAATCCTCCGTTTGCGGAAAGTAAGATTCCGGCGTCCTTGTGATTGGGTGACGGCGATAGACCTTTCCTGAGTTGGTCAAGCTCCCACGCAGAAAACGGTTCGATTTCACGCTGTTTTGTCTTCGGCAGCTTGGTGTTCAGCGCGTCACAATAAAAATGGTATTCTGCGCTGGCAAAACGAAGCGCTGCTTTTATCAGAACACCGATGTCCCGGACGCTTTTGGCAGATAACCCACCGCCATGCAGCCGCCCACTTTGTCTCTTTTGGCTTAGGAAGTCAGAAAGCTGTTTCGCCGTCAAAGAAACGACGAAGATCGAACCAAGGTCCGGAAGGATATGATGCTCGATCAGAAAAACATATCTGGCGCGTGTAGATGGCTTGATCTCTGCCTGTGACAGATACCATACAAAAAGCTCTTTTACCGTCAAGCGGCAGCTTCCGGCAGGTCGTGACACGACCATCCGTTTCCGTTCCTCCAGCTTGGCCTTTGCTGCGGCATAGGTGCGCGCATAGACAGAAGTGTATTTTGCGCATCCATCCGGTTTCCTGCCACTGATAAAGCGCGCTTCCCAACGTCCGTCTTTTCGCTTATAAATGTTCTCACCTGTTTTTGGCAAACGGAACCCTCCTTTTGACGGCTGTTCTGACTGCGAATACAGACACGCTACTTGCAAGAAGTATTCTGCATCGTCTGATACCGATTGATCTTTACGGAAACGACGCAAATAATCAATATTTTGATACCGAACCGCATTGACTTTTTGCTGTGCTATTGTATAATGGTGTCAGAAACAGAAGATTATTGCGTTTTTGAGACTTCGTAAATTTGCAGAACTTTATGAAGCCGAAACCGCCATGCTTTGTATGTGCAGATAGTATGTCACATCTATGCTGGCACATACGGAGAATGGAAGAAGCTTGACAATTTAATATGTTTGCCAACGAAGAATTGTAATTGCAGGTTATCTCTTGCTTTATAGTCTGCAATGAAAGAGCAATGAATCTACTCGCCCGAAACTGTGAGGATGAGCAAGTTTCTAAAGTAGCTTGGAGGAAACGAAAGACAGCGTTATGCCAATAAGCTATGTGGCCGAAAGGTCGCCATTGCGGGAGAAAATCCCGTGAGAAGGTAGGAAACAGAGCGCGGACGCGACCTGCGTCCATAGTCCAAGTCAGGAGAATCGCTTTTCTTCGCCTGCATGAGATGCTGCCTGTTTTATGATCTCGTTACGTGCAGAAGTTGGCAAACAAAGGGTAGATAGCACGATGATCCTATCGGTAATTCGGAACAGGGCTCCGATTTGCTTCTAAAGTTGAAGCAAATCGGTGTTTTTTGTTTTTGAAGCAATCGGATCATCTCGCGTCAGCGGGATGATTTGTTTTTTGCGTAAAAATCGATAGGAGGATTATCTGCGATGAATGAGCAGCAACGGCAAGCATATCTGGACCAGATCAACTATGGCCGCATTGAGCGTGTCATTGCGTACAAAAATGTGCAATTCATCATCAAGCACCAGAACGATACGCTGGAGCAGCTAACTGCATATTTGAAATCCTGCATGGAGGACATTGGACACCCGCCCGCGATGGTCGAGGTGATTGGCGGCGAGTATATCGAGTACCGGTTCGGCTCATGGCAAGCCGCGATCCGTTCCTTTTATGCCGGAAAAATCACAAACATCAAAAATCCGCCACATTTTCGTGACCGCAAGATCGTTCAGGATTTATGTGAGATCGAATTGAGACGGCTTGCAGCGAAGGACGCGGCATCTTCTGAACGGGAGGTGCAGCGATGAATCCGAACAGAACGTATGAGGAAAATATGGCGGCGCTTAAAAAAATTTTGACCCAACGCACCTACACGGCGCTGTCTCACAGGAACATCGAGTTTGTTCTGAAATATCAAAATGCGTCATTGCAGGAGTTGGCTGCATATTTGCGGCAGCAGCAGGCGGAGCTGCGGCATATCCCCGGCAGGACAGAAATAATTGGCGGCGATTTTATTGAACTGCGGTTCCGCGGATGGGCAAATGCGCTTGAAGCGATCGGCGTTAGCAGAGAGCTTGCGGCAAAGCGCAGTACGCCCGCGCTGGAAAAAACGGCGCTGTTTCAGGCGGAGTTCAATACACAGCGGGAGCTGGACAAAGCAGCCAAGGCTGAGGCCAAAAAGCAAAATAAAGCCAAAGAGAAGCCGCAGATTCAAGGCAAAGGCCGCCGATTCCGCGCGGATCTTCTTCAGGATGAGAAAATCACGGGAAGAACGATGTACGCGCTTGAATTGCAGGGGTTCAAATGCCCGAAGAATAAGAACGTGCGGAAAACGCAGGAGTTCAAAGCCGAGTACCAGCGGCAGCTCACAAAGTTCCGGCAGGAGCAGGCGGCAGAGAAAGAAGCCAGACGCGCAGCGCGGCAAGCCGAACAGCAGGTACCGGCTGCGGACGAAAGCGCACAATAATTCATTTGCACAATCCGTATTGGGAACGGATTTGCATATAGACCTGATCTCATCCCCCTGAGATCAAACTGCCGGCGCGTCGCCCCCGACGCGCAGAAATCCCCGGTTCCGAATTGGGAACGCGGAACCGGGGGATCTCAAAACCTTGTCAATCTTTGATTGGGAACACCGTAGGTTTCGCAATCCTACGTTCCATTTTTCTAAAATTGCGGGCAGCTTGGTCTGCTCCACCCGAGCTGTCTAACATGGGGAAAAATTTTGCAAAGGAGAATGTAAAATGAAAACTGCAAAGAAACTCACAGCCCTCCTGCTGGCAGTCGTCATGGTTCTCGCCATGAGCGTCAGCGCATTCGCAGCCACCACAGACACCGGTCTCAGCGGAACTGTCACCGTAAAGTTCACAAAGAACTACAGTGATACAGATGATGGTGTATATACATGGAACGCTACGCGCGGCGAAGATCTCTTCACCACGAACAGCTCTGTTACGGTGAATCTTGCGACGCTGAACGGCGTTGAGTTGAGCGTGTGCAAAGCGTATTACTCCGAGCCGACAACAAACGCCATGTACAATACCGTTTCTGTTCTGGACGTCGTTATGGCCGCAGCTGCATCGTCCGGGCATACACCTACGGGCAACTGGGATGCTGATCCTGATGAGGGACTGCCCGGTGGCTATCTTTACAATGTCGATAATCAGGAATTTGAGTCCTACTACGGCGAAAACGGCGATGGAACCTACTGGATGATGGGTACTGGCTTTGTTATTGGTGTGGCCAGCAATGCTAGTGCAGAGCCCACCTTCTCGACCTCCTATCTCAGCAATGTTGCAGCTTCTACGCTCAGCAGCGGTGCTGTGATTTATGTTGATCTTGGCAACTATACCTTCAGCAGCGTAACCTGGTAATCATTAAACAAATCTTGGGGGGCGGCTATGCCGTCCCCCTGTTTGGAGGATAAGATGAAAAGACTTCTAACAGGGATTTTCGCCCTCATCTTGATGCTGGGATGTATAACGATCTCTCAGCCGAGAGCGACGGCAGCCGATACTCCCAAAGAAATAACAGCATATTTGACGATTGCATTGCAGGATGCAGACGGAAAGTATGATTTCGCTGGAGCAAACGACGGAACGAGTATGGCATCAAAGGCAATACAGGTTTCGGACGCAGATGGCGATAACAAATTGACAGCCTACGATGTCCTTTACTGCGCCCATGTGCAGTATGCACCCGGTGGACTGAAAGATTTTGAAATTAACAGTGCATCAAAGGGAAGTGCAATCTTAAAAAAAGCATGGAACGTGACGGCTGGATTTACTCTTGTCGGCGAAAACACTATGGCAACAAATGCGTTCAAAACCGACATTAAATCCGCCACTTCTACCACATCAATCAATGATGGAACACACTTGTATGTTATTCAAGGCGCTTCTGCAAAGACGGAGTTTTTTTCAAATACTGCGTCAATAAAAATGGGATTTATAAATGATGCTCGTATTACAGCCTATAAAAGGCAAGCATTTACACTTTGCGCAAATATCTATGATGCATCCGTTAAAATGCCAGTCAAAAGAGTTTCTGCTGCAAAAGGTAGAGCTATTTACTATAAAGAAATTCAGCAAGGCAATACACCAGCTCAGAAATTGATTACTACAGACGCGACAGGAAAGATAACTGTAACGTTTGAGAACGCTGGAGACTATTTGCTTTATACCGCCCCCGCTGATAGCGTTGCACCGGCCGCGTGTATGGTACATGTTGAGGAAAGCAAACTGGTTCCTGAGAGTATTCGGCTTGGCCTGTCGGAAGATTCCGCAGACCTTCTGCATTACGCCAGTGGAACGAAGGAATACTCGATTACCGTTCCGGATAGCGCCACGACGCTTTATGGCCGCATGGCATACGCATCTGCTTCGGGCAATCTGCAATGGTATTCAGAAGTTAGTACGGACGGAACAACCTATAAGAGTGTGACCGTAAAAGGTCTTCTTGATGGAAAAACGACAGGAAACATCAACATAAACGGCGCACAAAAGCTCAAATTATATATCAATGATAAGAGCTTGCAGCTGGCAAAAAACAAGCCGTTGTCTGATGATTATATCATTAACATCAAACGGCAAATTCAGCTTACAGGTTTGACCACAACAACCGGTACGCTTCTTAGTGATGCCGACTATACCACCGGGCATTTGGACGTTTATGTGAGCCATGATGCGGAGACGGCGACTTTGACGCCAACAGCAAAATCCGGCGATACAATCACTGTAAATGATGCGCCAGCTGAGTCCGGTAAAGCGGCTACCATCAATTTGACAGATGCCGAGACGACGGCAAAAATCATTGTCCATCGAGCTGGTGATAGTTACGTCGATGGTACATACACGGTTACCTTCCATAAAGCCGCAGATCAGGCTGCGCCGGTTTTCATCGAACAGCCTATGTCGGAAGTTCAGGAGTATATTGTCGGTGATGGCTCTGCGTATGTAAAACCGCTCCATGTTTTTGCGAACGCAAACGGAACGGTAACATATCAGTGGTACAGCAATACGACAAACAGTACAGAAGGCGGCACCGCGATTGCCGATGCAACCGACCCTACATATATCCCTGCGACGGATACTGCGGGAGATCAGTATTACTATTGTGTCGCAACAAATGGCAGCAGCACTACCTCTTCCACTTGCGCACACGTTATCGTTTATGACGAACCGATCCAGTCCATTTCGTGGAGTATGAAAACTCCCAAACTGCCAGAGGAAAAAAAGGAATTATTCGAAGGTCACACAACCGGCTTCTACTATCAAAAAGGCGATACGAATGTAACGCCGCTTACAGTAAATGTTACATTTGAACCGCATTTTGCAGAATTGATCAAAAACGGGAAAATGATCGTTCGTTATAACTGGGGACCGAAAAACAATGCTGTGAAAACGGATTTGCCAAGCTATACTCCCAGCACAGAATACGCAATCGGTGGACAGGAATGGTACTGCGACGTAACCATTTTTTATTTGGACTATAGCCGCAATTTTTCAAAATACGCTAAGGACGCTGTTTATATCTACATAGACAACGCGGATTCCAGTCGTCCAGACAAAATCGATCTCTCCGGTGATGGTACAAAGGCATCCCCGTGGGAGCTTTCAAGCCAGGCAGACCTCGAAAAACTGCGCGAATATGTCAATGGTGGATATGACTTCGCCGATACTTATTTGCTTTTCACGAAGGATATTTCTCTTGATGCTACCTGGAACTCCATTGGTGACGGCAACGACGGTACCAAAGGAAAGGGCTGGAATGTGTTCTCCGGTACATTGGATGGCGGCAACCATACATTGACCTATGCCGAGAATACCGATCAACCGCTCTTTAAGTATGTTCGTGAAGCTACGGTTCAAAATCTTTCTATCGAAGCTCCACATTTGAAAAACTATGCGCTCGTTAGCAACTATGCTGTCGATTATGGCGATGACGGAAACTACAGCATCGGCACTGGCGGCAGCTATGCCCCTGGCTGCCCTGATACGATCGATATTATCAATGTCACCATAAAATCCGGTTCGATCATTGAAAAAGGTGGTTTCCTTGGCGGCTTTGCCTCTGGCGCAAATATTGTAAATATTCGAGACTGCACCGCCGAAAAGGATGTTAAGATCGGTTGGGATGGAGAAAAGGGCGTTGGCAGCAATAACGGTTCCTTTGCGGGCTTGTTTAACGGGACAATGTCGAATTGCGTTAGTTATGCAGACGTATATGGGCAGAATTTCGTTGGAGGAATGGCCGGTCAAAAGGGACAGAGCATGGGACCCTATGAGTTTATCAACTGCTCCTTCATGGGCAAAATCGAAGCTACCGGTAAATTCGTTGGCGGTATAGCTGGCGGCGGCTATGCGGCAGATTCTGCCCCGAATACTCCCGGTGCAACAATTCAGAATTGCTATGTGAGCGGCAGCATCACAGGCGCTGATTGCGTAGGCGGTATTTTGGGCGGTGAGCCAAGCCAGCTTCAGGCATGGAACACCTCGTATATTCAAGACAACTGCTTTTATGGAAAAGTAGCAGCTACAGATAAAAATGCCAGCTGTGGCGGTATTGTTGGTAGGTTCAGATCGTTAAATATCAACAATACCATTTCAAACAACTACTTCCTTGATGGATGCGGTGCGGATAACGGTATTGGTGCAATCCTTTATCTTGATACAAGCGCCACTATTACCGCCGAAAACTGCACTGTATTCAATACAAGTGAGAAGCTGCCCGAAATCGGCGGTATTTCTCGTGCAAATCTGAACCGTACAGACGATCCACTTGATAAGGATTCGGATAAACTTGCTGCGAAAAAAACCGCGGCAGAGTTCACAGATGGCACCGTCGCGGGGCTATTAAATGCTTCTGATTCCAGCTTGAAGAACTGGACGACGGGTACAAATGGTCCGGTTCAAAGCAGAGAGCCCATTTTCTATAAGCTCAGTATTTCTGGCAATTATAAGGCTGTCTATACGGTTGGCGAAGAGCTGGATCTCTCCGATGCAGTATTTACGGCCAGCAGAAGTGATGGCGTAACCGAAAATATTGCGCTGAGTGAAATCACTATCAGCGGATACGACAAAGAGACTCGGAGTAAGCAAACACTTACAGCCAAATGGAAGAATCTTTCTTGCACATTTACTGTTGAAGTGCTTAACCCGCAAGGTTCTAATATTGCAGTTTACTTTACTCTGCTTGGCGATAAACCACATGGTGATAGCGGAACGACACATACTTTGGCTGAAAACAATCTAACAACATGGGTTGAAAAGACAGCGTATTCTGTCAGTAATAATGCAACGGTTTTGGATGTCATAACTGAGGCTTTCGAGGAAAATAACATCTCGATGGTTAATGAGTCTGGCAACTACATCTCGTCCGTTACTTACGATGGTGTGACACTTGCTGAGTTCACAAACGGTAATCTTTCTGGCTGGATGTATACTTTGAACGGTATCCATACCAGCAACGATGTAAGTGAGCAGTATCTGAATGATAAAGATGAAATCGTTTTCCATTATACCGATAATTACACGAAAGAAGACTTCAAGGGCGGTGGCGACAAGCCGACGCCCGGCAGTAAGGTAACCGCGGAAGAACTGGCAAAAGCCTATAAGGACACCGGCGACGCGCAGGCCCTCAAGACGCCGGGAACCGGCTCTACTGAAGGTGAATGGCTCATGCTCGGTCTTGCCCGTGCAGATCATACGATCACACCGGACAATCGCAGCACATATCTGGCCGCAGTTCGTGATTACATCAGCACAAGATACAAAGACGGAAAACTGTACGATTCTGCTCAATTCGAAACAACTGTATCGACAGATAATTCCCGCATTATTCTTGCGCTGACTGCTTTGGGCGAAGACCCGCAGACGTTCGTATCTGGCAAAGACCTGTTGAAGGGCTACAGTGACTTTGACTGGGTCAAGAAGCAGGGCATCAACGGCACAATTTGGGCATTGCTTGCGCTGGACAGCAAACAATACGAAATTCCGGCAGGAACTACAACCCGTGACAAGCTGATTTCCGAAATCCTGTCCAAGCAAACAACCAACGACGGTTGGGCAACAGCCGGTAATGTCGCGGACGCGGACATGACCGCAATGGCAATTCAGGCACTTGCTCCGTACTATAGCAGAGCAAACGTCAAAACAGCTGTCAATAACGCGCTCAATCGTCTCAGCAAAGCGCAGAATAACGAAACCGGCGCTTACTACAACGCCTATAATGAGCTGTGTGCGGAAAGCACCGCGCAGGTTATTGTCGCCTTAACTTCGCTTGGCATCAATCCCACCGAGGATGGTCGCTTCATCACAAACTCCGGCCTGACGCTGCTTGATGGTCTGATGCACTTCTATAATGGCAGCGGCGAGTTCAAGCATACCGTAAACGGACAGGCTAACGCGATGGCAACCGAGCAGAGCTATTATGCGCTCGTTTCGTACTACCGTCTTCTGAACCAGAAATCTTCGCTCTATGATATGTCTGACAATGGTTCTACGCCTGAAAGCGTTGAATCCGTGATTGAAAAAATCAAGGCAATCCCCGATCCGGTTGATGAGGACAGCTATGAAGCGATTGTAACAGCCCGCGAAGCGTATGAAAAGCTGACAGATAGCGAACAGGAACAAGTTCCGCAGCAGTATCGGAACAAGCTCACTCGCGCAGAAACCGAGTACAGCGTGCTTCTGGAAAACGCAAAGAGTCAGGCAAAGAGCGACCTGACCGACCACTATCTCAGCCTCAAGCAGGAAGATTATGGCGATGCAGGACGAAAGAAACTTGCAGAGATTCTTTCTACCGGGCAGAAAAACATTACCTCCGCAAAAAGCTGCAAGCAGGTTTCAACGATCCTGGAACGCGCAATCAAAGAAATGGATGAGGTCAAGAAAGGTGATATGACGGTCACCTTCCGACTCATTGGTTCTTTGCAGGCTACGCAGGATGTGAACTTGACGACCGACAGCTATCTGCCTGAATATGTGACATGGATTCCGACTACCAAATATGAGCTGGCAAGCAACGCAACAGTCTATGACCTGTTTACAGAAGCGTTGAGCGATGCTGGCCTGACTTCCATCGGTGCAGAGAGCAACTATGTGAAGACGATCTACGCCCCGTCCTGCCTCGGCGGATACGCGCTCAGCGAGTTCACCAACGGCAAGAACTCTGGCTGGATGTACACAATCAATGGCTCCCACCCGAATTATGGTCTGAAAGAACAGGAACTGAAGGATGGTGATATGGTTGTTTGGCACTATGTCAACGACTACAGTCACGAAGTCTCCGATTGGCCGGGCGATTCGCAGCATCCCTCGCTCGGCAACGGAACTTACTACAACGGCTGGCTCCGTGCAGCGGACATCACGCCGGAACGCTACGTTGAGCAGCTTCTCGGCAAGATCGTAACGATCGGCAGGCACGGCACGGTTGAACCGAAGCTGAAGCTCTCGGATATTGGCAAGTCTGTGACATTCACGTTCAAACCTGACAAGGGCTACCGCGTGAAGGACGTCAAGGTGGATGGCAAATCCGTCGGCGCGGTCACGACCTACAAGGTGGACAAGCTCACGGTATCGACCAGAATCGAAGTTGAGTTCACCAATGGTAAACTTCCGTTCACGGACGTGCGTGAAAGCGACTGGTTCTACGAGGATGTTGCATTCGCGTATGAAAACGGTCTTTTCGCAGGCACGAGCGACACAACGTTCTCTCCGAACGCATCCATGACCCGCGCGATGCTCGTCACGGTTCTGTACCGCCTGGAAGGCCAGCCCGCAGTCAACGGTCGCAGCGGATTCTCGGATGTCCAGTACAACGGCTACTATGAGGACGCTGTGACGTGGGCAGCCGACAACGGCATCGTCAACGGCACCAGCACCACGACGTTCTCTCCGAACGCAAACGTCACGCGTGAGCAGATGGCGGCAATTCTGTACCGCTATGCGCAGCACAAGAAGTATAATACCGCCGCAAGCTCCGGCTTGAACGGATTTACAGACCACGCAAGCGTGTCCGGCTATGCCGCAGCTTCGCTGGAATGGGCTGTTGCCGAAAAGCTGGTCAACGGCAGTGCAGGTAAGCTCATGCCGACCGGCAACGCCACCCGCGCACAGGTTGCAGCCATTCTCCACCGCTTTGTGGAAAATGTAGCGACCACCAAATAACACCTTGCAGCACAGGACTGCCCCCTTTGGGGGGCAGCCCTGATTGCCGCATTTATAGGGGGAAATACAAATGAGAAGAATCAAACGAATTTCTGCTTGGATTCTGACCCTTGCAATCCTTTTGACGCTGACCGTTCCAGCGTTGGCGGCGTCCGGCGTCCAGAATGAAGTACAAGGCAGCGCCGCTTATATGGTGTCCGCAGTCAAATCCCCGGAGGTCGGTTCCATTGGCGGCGAATGGGCAATTATCGGTCTTGCCCGTTCTGGTTACACTGTTCCCACAAATTACTATGAAGATTACTATGCGCGCGTCGAGAAGTACGTCAAAAACTGCTCCGGCGTGCTGCATGAAAGAAAATACACCGAGTATTCCCGCGTCATCCTCGCGCTGACCGCCATTGGACGCGATCCGTCCAAGGTCGCGGGCTACAACCTTTTAATGCCGCTGGGCGATTTTGAAAAGACCATCTGGCAGGGTCTGAACGGCCCCATTTGGGCATTGATCGCGCTGGATTCCGGCAATTACGAGATTCCCAAAAATCCCGCCGCAAAAACGCAGGCAACCCGGCAACTCTACATCGATGAAATTCTGAATAGCCAGATGAAAGACGGCGGCTGGAGTCTGACCGGCACCGGAGATTCCGACGTGGACATTTCCGCAATGGCATTGCAGGCACTTGCAAAATATCAGGACCAGAAAGCGGTCAAAACCGCGACAGACAAGGCTCTGACCTACCTTTCCAAAGCGCAGGACAGCAAGGGCGGCTACGCATCGTGGGGCACGACCAACGTCGAATCCGTCGCGCAGGTCGTGGTCGCGCTCTGTGAGCTGGGGGTTTCTCTGGACGACAGCCGCTTTGTGAAAAGCGGCCACACGCTGACGGAAAATCTTCTCTCGTTCCGGCAGTCTAACGGCGGCTTCTATCACGTCCTCGACGGTTCGGACGGCAACAATCAAATGTCCTCGGAACAGGGGTTCTATGCCCTCGTTGCTATTGACCGCGCAGCAAACGGTCAAAACAGTCTGTACCGCATGAGCGACGTGGCGAAGAACACCTCAAAACCCGCCACGAGCGTCAGCAAGGGCAATGTAGACGCTTCTGTGAGTGTCCCCGGTGTGACCGCCCCCGGTACAACGTTCTCGGACATCAAGAATCACGCAAACAAAGCTGCTATCGAAGAACTTGCCTCGCGCGGCATCATCAATGGCATGGGCAAGGGCACGTTTGCCCCGAATAAGACCATGACCCGCGCGGAATTTGCCGCTATCGTCACACGCGCCCTCGGTCTGGCGGCAAAGGACACGAAAGCCTTTACGGACGTTCCCAGCTCCAAATGGTACGCCGGTTACATCGGCACAGCCAACAGCAGCGGCATTGTCAACGGCGTTGGCAGCGGCAAGTTTAATCCGGACGGCACCATCACCCGGCAGGAGGCTGCCGCGATGGTCGCCCGTGCCGCAAAACTGTGTGGCCTTGATCCATCGATGGACGAAGCAGCGACAAAGGATATGCTGGCACAGTTCGGAGATTACCGCAGCGTGGCATCCTGGGCGAAGAAACCGATGGCGTTCTGCTACTCCGTCAATATCCTCGACCAGAGTGACCTCAATATTGAACCCACAAAAGCGATTCTGCGCTGCGAGATCGCACAGATGCTTTACAATATGTTGACCGCTGCGGAGTTGATTTAACATGACATTTTGGCAGAAACACAAATGGAAAATCATTGTTCCGGTATTGATCGTACTGGCGCTGGCTGCGGCCTTTACCCTTGGCGACCGGGATATGCCGAAACAGAAAGACACGTCGGAACAGCCGACTGTTTCTGCCCCGGTGGAGACACCGGCGCAGAACGCGGCGGAATCAAATACGCCGGACAAGGTTGAGACAGAACCGACGCAGACGCCCACAGAAAACGTCTCAGAGCCGTCTGACGACCCGCAGGCAGACAAACCCGCACGGACTGACACCGAGCCGCCAGAGTATCTTTCGCCGGAGGAAATCCAGGCAAGTGCAACCGGCGAATATGAAGAAGTGGGCGGCATGATGATCGACACCGGCACGGGCAAGGACAAGTACCAGACCGACCCCGTGCCGGAGGGCAAGCCAATTCCAGTCGAGCCGGAGGACGTGGAAATTGGCGATGCGGAATACACCTGCACCCTCTCCATCTCCTGCGCGACAATCCTTGACAATATGGACCTTTGTAATAAGGAAAAGCGTGAGCTGGTGCCGGAGGACGGCTGGATTCTGAAACCGATGACCGTCACATTTTATGAGGGTGAGAGCGTTTTTAACATCCTACAGCGCACCTGCAAACAGCAGAAGATCCACATGGAATTTGAGAACACGCCGATCTACAATTCCGCCTATATCGAAGGAATCAATAATCTCTATGAGTTTGACGTTGGTAACACTTCCGGTTGGATGTACCGCGTCAACGGCTGGTTCCCCAATTACGGATGCAGCCGGTATCAGCTGCAAAACGGCGACGTGATTGAGTGGGTCTATACCTGTGACCTCGGAGATGATGTGGGCGGCGGCTACGCAACGGGCGGCTGATGAAAAACAAAGACGCTTTTTCGGGGTATCATCCCATTATCAATTTCCTGTACTACGCGCTGGTTCTCTTACTATCCATGTGCTTAATGCACCCGGTCTATCTGGCGATCTCGCTGACCGGCGCATTGGCATATGACGTCTATCTCAAAGGCAAAAAAGCCGTGCGCTTCGCCGTCATGGGGTTACTTCCCATGACGGTGATCGCCGCGCTGGTCAACCCCGCGTTTAACCACGAGGGGCAAACGATGCTGACGTACTTACCCTCCGGGAATCCTCTGACGCTGGAATCCATTCTCTACGGCGTTGCAGCGGCGGTCATGCTGGCAAGCGTTGTCTTGTGGTTTTCGAGTTATAACGAAATTATGACCTCGGATAAGTTTGTATATCTGTTTGGACGCATGATTCCCGCACTTTCGTTGGTATTGTCGATGGCGCTGCGCTTTATCCCAAAGTTCAAGGCACAGATGGAAGTTGTCTCCGAAGCGCAGGCGTGTATCGGGCGCGACACGAAAACCGGCAGCGTGATTCGGCGCGTTGGCAACGCCGTCAAAATCTTCTCCATCATGGTAACGTGGTCACTTGAAAATGCCATCGAAACGGCAGATTCCATGCGTTCGCGCGGCTACGGATTGCCCGGACGCACGGCGTTTTCCATCTACCGCTTTGACGACCGTGACAAAACAGCCCTCGCGTGGCTGATCTTCTGCGGCGCGTATCTCATTTCCGGTTGGATGGCTGGTGCTGCCTACTACCGCTACTATCCGACTGTCAAACTCGCCGTGTGGACGCCCCTGACCGTGAGTTTTATGCTCGTTTACCTTGCACTGGTATTGACACCGGTAATGCTCGACCGAAAGGAGGACAGGCAGTGGAAATCTTTACAATCAAAGGCTTGAATTTTGCTTACCCGGAACAAGCGAAAAACGCAATTTCCGATTTGTCGCTGTCCGTCCAGCCGGGCGAGTTTCTGGTGCTTTGCGGCCCCTCGGGCTGCGGCAAATCGACGCTGCTGCGGCAGCTCAAAACCGTCCTTGCGCCGCACGGGCGCAGAAGCGGCGAGATTCTGTTTGAGGGAAGAAATCTGGATTCCCTTGACCAGCGCGAACAGGCAGAAAAGATTGGCTTCGTGCAGCAAAGCCCCGAAAACCAGATCGTCACGGATAAGGTCTGGCATGAGCTGGCGTTCGGGCTGGAATCCCTTGGCTATGATACGCCGACCATTCGCCGCCGCGTTGCGGAAATGGCAAGTTTCTTCGGCATCCAGACGTGGTTTTATAAGCCCGTCACGGCACTTTCGGGCGGTCAAAAGCAGCTCCTGAACCTTGCGTCCGTGATGGTGCTTCAACCGAAAGTCCTGATCCTCGACGAACCGACGAGCCAGCTTGACCCCATTGCCGCGTCGGACTTCCTCGCCACCCTCGGCAAAATCAACCGGGAACTCGGTACGACGATCATCCTGACAGAGCATCGTTTGGAAGAAGCGTTCTCCTTTGCGTCGCGCGTGGCCGTCATGGACGGCGGCAGACTTCTTTGCACCGGCACGCCCGCCGAGGTGGGCGCGGAGCTGAAAGACCGCGGCAGCGCCATGTTCCTTGCTATGCCTGCCGCCATGCGCATCTGGAGCGCAACGGATTCCAAAGCGACTTGCCCCATCTCCGTCTGCGACGGACGGAACTGGCTGCTGGAGTATGCCAGAACGCATGATTTGAAAGCTGTCCCCGAAACGCAAAAAACCGCACCGAACGGCGAAACCGTTGTCTCGGCGCAGGAATTGTGGTTCAAGTATGAGCAGGATGCTCCGGATGTCGTGAAAGGCTTGTCGTTGGAGCTGCACAAGGGCGAATTTCTTGCGCTGCTCGGCGGCAACGGCACGGGCA
>OLOQ01000707.1_pt1 | contig 36038 bp, 36 predicted proteins | sample 1673101 | NCBI WGS metagenome assembly OLOQ01 (sample SAMEA3136754, study PRJEB25190) | human gut metagenome | biome: human gut; feature: human-associated habitat; material: faeces | place: Austria | collected 2013 | reverse complement strand
GACGCGCCAGCGTTTTCTTTTGGAGAAGCAAAAGAAAATGCTGTGCCGCAGTCGCTGATTTGCTGCAGCGTATCAGCCTTACGGTAAGCCCATGCCACAGAGATGCTATCTCTGCCCTCAGCTCTCTTTTGGCGCTGCCGGGCCGGGGGTTTGGGCGCGGCGGAGGGCTTCGAGGCCGAGGAGCAGGCAGATGCCGAGGATGAAGCCGAGCCAGTCAAAGCTCTGCAGGCTGACGGGTGGCTGCGGGGCGTCCAGCCCGGCCGGGCCCATGACGATGGCGTAGAGCGAGCCCGCCATCAGCCCCAGGATCAGCCAGTCCATCTGGCTGCGGTATTTTCTGAGCGCGGCGCGGATGGCGTGGATGGAAAGTCCGATCCCGGCGATCACGCCGAGCCCCAGCGCGATCAGCCCGGGCATGACCGAGAGGTCCAGCCCCAGAAACGCCTTGATCGCCCCGATGGCGGGCAGGTACACGCCCGCGATGAGCAGGAGCGTCGAGCCGGAGATGCCCGGCAGCACCATCGCGGTGATGGCAACGGCGCCGGAGACGAAAATGTAGCCCAGCATCCAGACCGGCGCGCCGGCAAAGCGGATGGCGACGCCCGTGGCGTTCGTCCGCAGCAGCGTCAGAAGCACAACGAGCAGCAGGCCGAACAGGGCGAAGGGGCAGTTGCGGACCTGTCCGTGCAGCACGCGCCGCTCCGCCCGGATGACGAACGGGAACGAGGCCAGCGTCAGCCCCAGAAACAGGCTGCTCATAAAATAGACCTGCGACGCAAACAGCTCCGCGAGCGCGGCCACGCTCGCGACCATCCCCACGACCCAGCCGAGGCCGAGCTGCAGAAGATAGCGGACGGCGGCTCTGCGCGCGTCCTTGTCCTTCCCGAACAGCTGATGCAGCGCGTCAAGAAACCGGTCGTAAAAGCCCAGAATAAATGCGATCGTTCCGCCGGATACGCCGGGGACGCTGTCGGCCAGCGCCATACAGAACCCATGAAATGCTGTCAGAACCATAAAGGCTGCTCCTTCCCGGCGGCCTTGCCGCCGTGTGATCGATCTTATGGATCAAGGATAGACCACACATTTAAAAAGCAGATAACGAATTTTCAAACAGAGTTTAAACTGCGTCCGTGCGCAGCCGGTAGCCGACGCCCCAGACAGTCTGCAGGAGCTTCGGGCTGGCCGGGTCGTCCTCGAGCTTTTCGCGGATGCGGCCGATGTGGACGGCGACGGTGATGTTGTCGCCCATTGACTCGAGACCCCAGATCATCTCATACAGATCCTCCCGGCTGAACACCTGTCCCGGGTGCCGCATGAGAAACAGCAAAAGCTCGTATTCCCGGTTCTTGAGCGGGAGCCCCACGCCGTTTTTGAAGATCTGCCGCGCGTCGAGCTTTGCCGTGAGCGGTCCCACGGTGAGTACGGCCGGCTCGGCCGGCGACGGCTGCAGCCGCTCCACCTGCGCCAGATGCGCCTTCACGCGCGCGACGAGCACGCTCGGGGAAAACGGCTTTTCGATATAGTCGTCCGCACCGAAGCCGAGACCGCGGATCTTGTCCGCGTCGCCGGTCCGGGCCGAGACCATCAGGATGGGCAGCTTTTTCTGCTCGCGCACCTGCCGGCAGATCGTGAACCCGTCCACCCCGGGCAGCATCAGATCGAGCAGCAGCAGGTCGAACGCGGCCAGCAGCGCCAGGATCACCGTCCCGGCGTAGATGGCGGCGAGGGCCTTCGCCCCGGCGAACGCTGTCTCCAGCTGCTCGCCGGTCTCATGCAGGGCCGCGAACGACAGCCCCAGCCGGGGCAGCCACACCCGCTCGAGAAGCAAAAGCGCAAGCCCGCCGCCGAGCAGCAGCAAGACCGCCGCGATCGCGACAGGGATCAGGATCATCACAAGATTCGAGCGCGCAAGGCGCCTGCGGATCGTCATAAAAACGCACCTCCGGCCATTTGCTGCGACCAGTATAGCATATCCCGGGCCGAAAGTTAAAACTGTTTTGAAACAATCCGCGACGGACGGAAAAACTGCCGGTTTTTCCGCAAAGAGACACCGGAAAACCGGCGATTCGACGTATTGACAATTTTTCTGCCCGTGTTATAATGTGGCTGTCTGAAAAAAATATAAAATTGTAGCGTCTGGGTGTCCGCCGAGAGGCGGGTGAAAAGGGAATCCGGTGTGAATCCGGAGCGATGCAGTCACTGTGTACGGGAGCTGGACTGTAAAAACCACTGGGAGACCGGGAAGGGCAGGGCAGCGATGATCAAAGTCAGGAGACCTGCCCAGACGTGGAATTTCAATTCCGCTGTCTACGGATTGACCTTCCTGCAAGTTTGTAAGCATTTTCGCCCTTTTTCCGGGGCGGAGCGCGGACATACGATACGGTTAGGGAGAACGGCTGCGGAGACGTAGCCGTTTTTTAGCGTCAGCTGACAAGAGCCCACATGGTTTTCCCGGGCCTGAACAGCAGCTGGCGTCGTTATCCTCGTTGATGGGCGTCAGCCCATCTGCCTCGTCTGCCTTGCCATCTGCCGTCCATGCTCCGGGAAAACTCGAAGACCCACCGGGCGCTCCGGCGCGTTTTTTGTAAGGCAGAGAATGCAATCTTGCTGATGCAAGTTAAGGACGATAACGTAACGAAAGGCGGGCCGGAACGTCCGGCGGGCATGTGTGCTCTTGCCAACTGACGCTATATTTCTTTCAGAACATTTTTGAAAAGAGGTAGATCCCCATGAAAAAGACCATCGCACTCCTGCTCGCAGCCGTGATGCTGCTGAGCCTGCTTGCTGCCTGCAGCAAGACCGAAGCACCCGCACAGGAAGAGACCCCCGCCGAAGAACCCGAAGCACCCGCACAGGAAGAGACCCCCGCCGAAGAACCCGAGCAGCCCGCCGAGGAGCAGCCCTCGCAGGAAGAACTCGATCAGGAAGCCGCCGACAACGTCGCCGCGCTCATCGACGCCATCTACGTGCAGGAGCGCACCGATGACACCGACGCGCAGTGCGAAGCGGCCGAGGCCGCGTGGGACGCGCTGACCGACGCGCAGAAGGAACTCGTCGAGGGCGAGGAAGCCAGCCCCGAGTACTTCGGCCGCGACACCGGCGACGCCTCGCTGGATGACGCCCGCAACCAGGACGAGATCGGCGAAAATGAGCTGCTGGTCGTCTCCTTCGGCACGTCCTTCAACGACAGCCGCGTGGCCGACATCAAGGGCATCGAAGACGCCCTGCAGGCCGCGTACCCCGACTGGTCCGTCCGCCGCGCCTTCACCGCGCAGATCATCATCAACCACATCCAGGCCCGTGACGGCGAGAAGATCGACAACATGACCCAGGCGCTCGACCGTGCGGTCGCCAACGGCGTCAAGAACCTTGTCGTCCAGCCGACGCACCTGATGCACGGTGCGGAGTATGACGAGATGTGCGAAGCCATCGAGGCATACAAGGATCAGTTTGAATCCGTCTCCATCGCAGAGCCGATGCTCGGCGAGGTCGGCTCCGACGCCACCGTCATCAACGCCGACAAGGAAGCTGTCGCCAAGGCCATCACCGCCGCTGCCGTCTCCGAGGCCGGCTTTGAGAGCCTCGAGGCTGCCAAGGACGCCGGTACCGCCTTCGTCTTCATGGGCCATGGTACCGCGCACGTCGCCAAGGTCACCTACAGCCAGATGCAGGCCCAGATGCAGAACCTCGGCTATGAGAACGTCTTCATCGGCACCGTCGAGGGCGAGCCGGAGGAGACCTCCGCAGAGGCCGTCATCGAGGCCGTCAAGGCTGCCGGTTACACCAACGTCGTCCTGCGCCCGCTGATGGTCGTTGCCGGCGATCACGCCAACAACGATATGGCTGGTTCCGACGATGATTCCTGGAAGACCATGTTTGAGGCTGCCGGCTTCACCGTCGACTGCCAGATCCACGGCCTCGGCGAGATCGCCGATGTCCAGGCGCTCTACGTTGCCCACACCAAGGCTGCGATCGACGCGCTGAACGCATAAATATCCTGATCACCCGGCTCCGGGGCGGCAGCGGCCGCCCCGGAGCGAACTGCGCTCTATGGAGGAGATCCCAATGAAAAAGCTGATCGCACTTGCCCTGTCTGCGCTGCTGCTGTTTGCCCTGCTGACCGGCTGCGCACAAAAAGAGGCCGAGCCTGCCGCCGCAGAGCCGGCGCAGCCCGCCGCCGAAGCCCCGGCAGAAGCCCCCGCGGACGAAGAAGCTTCCGCAGCCGAGCCTGCCGAGGAGCCCGCGGAAGAACCGGCTCCCGCCGAGCCCGCCCTGCCCGACGGCGTCTATACCGCTGAATTCAACACCGACAGCAGCATGTTCCACGCGAACGAAGCCTGCGAGGGCAAGGGCACGCTGACCGTCAAGGACGGCAGCATGACCATCCACGTCAGCCTCGCGTCCAAGAGCATCGTCAACCTGTTCTATGGTCTGGCCGAGGATGCGCAGAAGGACGGCGCGGAGCTCCTGCAGCCCACGACCGACACCGTCACCTATTCCGACGGCCTGTCCGACGAGGTCTACGGCTTCGACATCCCCGTCCCCGCGCTGGATACGGAGTTTGACGTCGCCCTCATCGGCAAGAAGGGCGTCTGGTACGACCATAAGGTCTCCGTCACCGACCCCGTTCCCACTGCGGAAGCCGGGAAGACCGTTCAGGACCTCGGCCTGGCCGACGGCGTCTACACCGCCGAGCTCACATTCGCGGGCGGCTCCGGCAAGGCGCAGGTCCTTTCGCCCTGCACCCTGACCGTGCAGGACGGCGCGGCCACCGCCGCGATCGTCTGGAGCAGCAGCAAGTATGACTATATGCTGGTAAACGGCGAACGCTATGACGTGTTGTCGACGGAGCCCGGCTCGACGTTCGAGATCCCCGTCGAGGCCTTTGACACCGACCTGACCGTCATCGGCGACACCACCGCCATGAGCACGCCCCACGAGATCGAATACACCCTGAACTTCACGTCTGCCAGCCTGCAGGCGGCGGGCGAATGAAGCCGCGGATCCTTGCGCTGCTGCTGGCGCTTTTGCTGCTGTGCGGCTGCGCCGCCCCGCAGAAGGCCCCGGCCGAGCAGCCCGCACCGGAGCAGCCCGCGGCCATAGTCACGTGGGACAGCCTGACGTTTGACCGTGCGCTGCCCCTCTCCTACGCCGAGCAGTTCACGGTTTCCTACGCGGGCGAGGACTATACGCGCATCACCATCGGCGAGGATCAGACGTTTCTGCTCGTGGCCGAGGGTGCGCCGGTCCCGGCGGGCGTGCCGGAGGACGTGACCGTCCTGCAGCAGCCGCTGGACCATATCTATCTCGTCGCCACGGCGGCGATGGACTTTTTCCGGGCGCTTGACGCCGTGGACCGCATCGCGCTCAGCGGCCAGAAGGAGTCGGACTGGTATATTGATGAGGCGAAAGCCGCCATGCAGGCCGGGACCATGGTCTACGCCGGAAAATATTCCGCGCCCGACTATGAGACCATCCTGGCAGAAGGCTGCGATCTTGCGATCGAAAACACCATGATCTATCACACGCCGGAGGTCGTCGAGCAGCTGGAGTCGGTCGGCGTGCCCGTGCTCATCGAGCGCTCGAGCTACGAATCGGACCCCCTCGGCCGCATAGAATGGCTGAAGCTCTACGGCGCGCTGGTCGGCAAGGAAGATGCGGCCTGCGCGGCCTATGACGCGCTGCTGCAGGACCTGCAGCCCGTGCTCGCGCAGGAGCTGGCGGGCAAGACCGTCGCCTTCTTCTACATCACCACGGCCGGCGCGGTCAACGTGCGCAAATCCGGCGATTATATCGCCAAGGCCATCCGGATGGCGGGCGGCGACTACGTCTCGTTCGACGAGAGCGGCGAGGAAAACGCCCTCTCGACCATGACCATCCAGATGGAATCGTTCTACGACGCCGCGGCGGACGCGGACGTGCTCATCTACAACAGCACCATCGACGGCGAGCTGGACTCGCTGGACGCCCTGCTGGCCAAAAGCCCGCTGCTCGCGGACTTCCGGGCCGTGCAGACCGGCAATGTCTGGTGCATCACCAAAAACTTTTATCAGGAATCGCTCGCGCTCGGCGATCTGATCCTCGACGTCCACGCCGTTCTGAACGACAAGGACGCGGGTGATCTGCGGTTCCTGCGGAAACTATCATAATACAGGAGGAGCAGTATGGAAAAGACCCGGAGACTACGGACATGGGGCGGTTTTCTGCTGCTCCTTCTGCTGCTTTTGATTTTTTTGATCTGGAACATCCTCGCGGGGAGCGTCCGGCTCCCCGTGTCAGAAATATGGACGATCCTGCAGGGCGGGGGAGAACTCTCGCAGCGCAGGATCCTGCTGCAGATCCGCCTGCCGCGGCTGCTGGCGGCGCTGATCCTCGGCGGGGCCTTGTCGGTCTCGGGGTATCTGCTGCAGACGTTTTTTCATAACCCCATCGCGGGCCCCTTCGTCCTCGGCATCTCGTCCGGCGCGAAGCTGACGGTGTCGGTCACCATGGTCGCGCTGCTCAGCCGGGGGCTGGTGTCCACGTCGGCAGTGCTGATCGCGGCGGCGTTCGCGGGCGCGATGCTCTCGATGGGCTTCGTGCTGGCGATCTCCAGGAAGGTCCGGCGCATGAGCCTGCTCGTGGTCTGCGGCGTCATGATCGGCTATATCTGCACGGCGCTGACCGATTTCATCGTCACCTTCGCCGACGATTCCAACATCGTGAACCTGCACAACTGGTCGCTCGGCTCGTTCTCCGGCATGAGCTGGGAGAACGTGCGGACCATGGCGCTGGCCTGCGGCGCGGCGCTGGTGCTGGCCTTTTTCCTCTCGAAGCCCATCCGGGCCTACCAGCTGGGCGAGGTGTATGCGCAGAACATGGGCGTCCACCTGCGCGCGTTCCGCACGGCGCTGATCTTGCTCTCGAGCGTCCTGTCCGCCTGCGTGACGGCGTTCGCCGGGCCCATTTCCTTTGTCGGCATCGCCGTGCCGCACCTCATGAAATCCCTGTTCGGGACGGCCGAGCCGCTCATCCTCATCCCGGCGTCCTTCCTCGGCGGCGGCGCGTTCTGCCTGCTCTGCGATCTGATCGCCCGCACGGCCTTCGCGCCGACCGAGGTCAGCATCAGCTCCGTGACGGCCGTGTTCGGCGCGCCCATCGTCATCTACATGATGATCCACAGAAAGGCGGGATAACATGGAAGCCTATCTGCAGACAGAAGACCTTGCCGTCGGCTATCAGGGCAGGACCCTGATCGGCGAAATTTCACTTGCCGTGCAGCGCGGGAGGATCGTCACGCTCATCGGCCCGAACGGCTCCGGCAAGTCGACCATCCTCAAGACCATCGCCGGGCAGCTGCCGCGCATCGGCGGCGCCGCGTATTTGGACGGCGAGGAGCTGCGCGCGCGCAGCCGCAACGCCATCGCCCGCCGCATGGCCATCCTCATGACCGCCCGCATGGACCCGGAGCTCATGACCTGCCGCGACGTGGTCAGCAGCGGCCGCTACCCCTATACGGGAAAGCTCGGCATCCTGACCGCGGAAGACAGGAAGATCGTGGACGAGAGCCTGCGCCGCACGGACGCGGAGGCCTTTGCCGACCGGCCCTTCCAGGCCGTCAGCGACGGGCAGCGGCAGCGCATCCTGCTCGCCCGCGCGCTCTGCCAGCAGCCGGAGCTCATCGTGCTCGACGAACCGACGAGCTATCTCGATATCCGCTATAAGCTGGAGCTGCTGACCATCCTCAAGCGCATGGTGCGCGAGGAGGATCTGGCTGTGCTCATGTCGCTGCACGAGCTGGATCTGGCGCGGCGCGTGTCCGACACCGTCGTGTGCGTCGCGGGCGACCACATCGACCGCGTCGGCCCGCCGGAGGAGATCTTCACGCGCGACTACATCGCAAAGCTCTACCACATGGAGCCGGGGCGGTACGACCCCTGCTTCTCCACGCTGGATCTCGTACCGTAGGGAGGACCATGGAACAGAAGCTACCCCGGCTCGTGATCGCCGGGACGAACAGCGGCTGCGGGAAGACGACCGTGACCTGCGCCGTTCTGCAGGCGCTGGTAAACCGGGGGCTGAGCGTCGCCGCGGCCAAATGCGGCCCGGATTACATCGACCCCATGTTCCACAGCCGCATCATCGGCGCAAAAAGCGCGAATCTCGACCCCTTTTTCTTTGACGAGCCGACGCTTCGGTATCTGCTCGCGCAGAACGCCGCGGGCTGCGCCGTCACCATCATCGAGGGCGTCATGGGCTACTATGACGGCCTCGGCCTCACCACCACGCGCGCGAGCACCTGGGAGACTGCGCAGAAGACCGCCAGCCCCACGATATTGGTCGTGAACGCGCGCGGCGCGGCGCTGTCCGTGCTGGCCGCGGTGCAGGGCTTTCTGCAGTTCCAGCCGCAGAGCCGGATCTGCGGCGTCATCCTCAACGGCTGCACGGCCATGAGCTACGCGCCGCTTGCCGAAGAGCTCGAAGCGCGTTTCGGCATCAAAGCCTGCGGCTATCTGCCGCGCCTGCCGGCATGCACGCTCGAAAGCCGCCATCTCGGCCTCGTCACGGCTGCGGAGGTGGCGGACCTGCGCGAAAAGCTGCAGCGCCTCGCCGCCCAGGCGGAAATGAGCATCGATCTGGATCTGCTTCTGCGCCTGGCAGACGAAGCGCCGCCCCTTGCCGTCTGCCCGCCGCCGCTGCCGGAAGCGGGCGAGCCTGTCCGCATCGGCGTGGCGCGCGACCGGGCGTTCTGCTTTTACTATGAAGACAGCCTCGCGCTGTTATCGTCGCTCGGCGCGGAGCTCGTGCCCTTCAGCCCGCTGGAGGACCCGGTGCTGCCGGAGGGGCTGCACGGGCTGTACCTCGGCGGCGGCTATCCGGAGCTTTCCGCCGCGCAGCTGAGCGAAAACGCCTCCATGCGCGAAAGCGTCCGCGCCGCCGTGCAGAAAGGCGTGCCCTGCATCGCCGAGTGCGGCGGGTTCATGTACCTGCTGGACGCCATCGGCAGTTATCCGATGGCCGGCGCGCTCCCCGGCCGCAGCTTTGACGCCGGGAAGCTCACGCGCTTTGGCTACCTGACGCTGACCGCGCAGCGGGACAATCTTCTTTGCCGTGCGGGCGAGTCGATCGCCGCGCACGAATTTCACCGCTGGGACGCGGACGACCCCGGCGAGGCCTTCCTGGCCGAAAAGCCCTCCGGCCGCCGCTGGCCCTGCGTCCACGCGACCGGGACGCTCTATGCGGGCTACCCGCATTTCCACTTTTACGCGAACCCCGCCTTCGCCGCGAATTTTCTCGCCGCCTGCCGAAAGGAGAAGCACCGCCATGCTTGAGACCTGCAGACCCATGGACATCGAAGCGCGCAGCTTCGAGATCATCACCGAGCTTCTGGGCGACCGGAAGCTCGACCCGGAAAACGCGCCTGTCATCAAGCGCGCCATCCACACCACCGCGGACTTTGACTACGCCGACAACCTCGTCTTCTCGCCCCACGCCGTGCAGGCAGGGCTCGAAGCCCTGCGGTCCGGCTGCGATATCGTCACCGATACCCAGATGGCGAAGGCCGGGATCAATAAGACCATCCTCGCCTCCCTCGGCGGCGAGGTCCACTGCTTCATGTCCGACCCCGACGTCGCAGCCGAGGCAAAGTCGCGCGGCGTGACCCGCGCCTGGGTCTCGATGGAGAAGGCCGCGCAGCTCAAAAAGCCCTGCATCTTCGCCATCGGCAACGCGCCGACGGCGCTGGTGTCGCTCGACGCGCTCATGGCGGCGGAGCTGCTCCGGCCCGCGCTGCTGATCGGCGTGCCGGTCGGCTTCGTGAACGTGGTCGAGAGCAAGGAGCTGATCATCGAGGGCGGCCGCGCGCCCTATATCGTCGCCCGCGGGCGCAAGGGCGGCAGCAACGTCGCCGCCGCCATCTGCAACGCCCTGCTCTACCAGATCCGGCGATAGCATGGAGGAATACATCGTCAAGGACGGAAAAAAGCTCCGTCTCGGCTATACGACCGGCTCCTGCGCCGCCGCGGCGGCAAAGGCCGCGGCCTACATGCTGCTGACCGGCCGGGAGGCCCCGACGGTCGACCTGCTGACGCCCAAGGGCATCGCCCTGACGCTGCCGGTTTTGCAGACGACCCGCGGCGCGGACTTCGTCTCCTGCGCCATCCGCAAGGACAGCGGCGACGACCCCGACGTGACGCGTGACACGCTGATCTTCGCCCGCGTGCAGAAGACCGACGCGCCCGGCGTCACGATCGACGGCGGCGCGGGCGTCGGCCGCGTCACAAAGCGCGGGCTCGACCAGCCGGTGGGCGCGGCGGCCATCAATTCCGTCCCCCGCCGCATGATCGAAGAGAACGTGCGGGCGATCATGCGCCTGTGCGAGTTTCCCGGCGGATTGTCGGTCGTCATTTCCGTGCCGGAGGGTGAGGCGCTGGCCCAGAAGACCTTCAATCCCCGCCTCGGCATCACCGGCGGCATCTCCATCCTCGGCACGACCGGCATCGTCGAGCCCATGAGCGAGCAGGCGCTCGTCGACACCATTCGCGTCGAGCTGCGCCAGCGGCGGGCGGACGGGGCCGACTATATCCTGCTGACCCCCGGCAACTACGGCGCGGACTACATCCACGGCTCCATCGGCCTCGACCCGAAGACGGCCGTCCTGACCAGCAACTTCATCGGCGACGCGCTGGAAAGCTGCCGGGAGCTGGGCTTCCGGGGGGCGCTGCTCGTCGGGCATATCGGCAAGCTCGTGAAGCTCGCGGGCGGAATGTGGAATACGCACTCCCGCTTCGGCGACTGCCGCATGGAGCTGCTGGCCGCCCACGCCGCGGCGCTGGGGCTGCGGCAGGAGAAGACGCAGGAGCTGTTGTCCTGCGTCATGTGCGACGACGCGCTGCGCATCTTGCGGGAGGAGGGGCTGTATGCGCCGCTTCTTTCCCGGCTGGCAGAGCGCATCGAGGTCCAGCTGCAGCACAAATGCGGGCCGATGGCCGCCGGCGCGATCGTTTTTTCAAAGGAATACGGCTGCCTGTGCCAGACCGCACAGGCGCAGGCTCTGTTGGAGAAAATAAAGGAGAACTGAAATGGTACATTTTGTCGGCGCCGGGAGCGGCGCGGCCGATCTCATCACCGTGCGCGGGGCAAGGCTCCTCGGCGAGGCGGACGTGGTCATCTACGCGGGCTCGCTGGTGAACCCGGCGCTTTTGTCTTACACGAAGCCGGGCTGCGAGATCCATAACAGCGCGAAAATGACCCTCGAGGAGGTCATCGCCGTCATCCGCGCCGCCGAAGCGGCGGGGAAGACGACCGTCCGCCTGCACACCGGCGACTCCAGCATCTACGGCGCGGTGCGCGAGCAGTTTGACGAGCTGGAAGCGCTCGGCATCGCCTATGACGTCTGCCCGGGTGTGAGTGCCTTCTGCGGCGCGGCCGCGGCATTAAAAGCAGAATACACCTTGCCGGATGTCAGCCAAACGGTTATTATAACAAGAGCGGCGGGCCGCACGCCCGTCCCGGCGCGCGAGTCCATCCGCGCCCTGGCCGCCCATCGGGCGACGATGGTGCTCTTCCTCAGCACCTCGCTTACCGAAAAGCTGCAGGAGGACCTGCTCGCGGGCGGCTATGAAGCGCAGACCCCGGCCGCCGTCGTGTACAAGGCGACGTGGCCGGAGGAGAAGATCTTCCGCTGCACCGTCGGCACGCTCCACAGGACTGTGACGGAAAACGGCCTGACCAAGACGTCTTTGATCGTCGTGGGCGGGTGTCTGGGAGACACCTATCTGCGGTCGCTCCTGTACCACCCGGGCTTCACGACCGAATTCCGGGAGGCGACGCAATGAAGCTCGCCGTCTTTGCCTACACCCGCGCGGGCTGCCGGACGGCCGGGCGCGTCTGCCGGGCTCTGCCGGAGGCGGAGCGCTGCTGCTATGCGCCGCCCCGGCTCGAAGCACCGGGCTTTACCGCGCTGGACGCGGGCGTCTATGGCGAGGCCTTTGCCAATATGGACGCGCTGATCTTTGTCGGCGCCTGCGGCGTCGCGGTGCGGAGCATCGCGCCCTTCGTCCGTGATAAAAAGACGGACCCGGCCGTTTTGTGCCTCGACGAGCGTGCAAGCTTCGTCATTCCGCTCCTCTCCGGCCACATCGGCGGCGCGAACGCGCTGGCCGCGCGTCTGGCCGGCGCCCTCGGCGCGAAAGCCGTCATCACCACCGCGACGGACGTGAACGGAAAATTCGCCGTCGATGCCTGGGCCGCGCAGAACGGCTGCGCAATCGAAGACTTTGCGCTTGCCAAACGCTTCGCGGCTGAAATTTTGGAGCATGATCTGCCGCTTTGCAGCGAGTTTCCGGTCTGCCCGCCCCTGCCCGGCGGCGTGGTTGCCGCGGCGGAGGGGCCGTTCGGCGTCTACATCGGCTGCCGGACCGAATCGCCGTTCGGCGTGACGCTCCGCCTCATCCCCAGAAAGCTCCGCGTCGGCCTCGGCTGCCGCCGCGGGACGGAGCAGGCGGCCATCGAGGCTGCCGTCCGGCAGGTCTTCCGGGAGAACCGGCTGGCGCTGGCCGCCATCTCCGGCGTCTCGTCGATCGACCTCAAGCAGGACGAGCCGGGGCTGCTCGCCGCCTGCCGCGCAAACGGCTGGCAGGCCCGGTTTTATTCCGCGGCGCAGCTGCGCGCCGTACCGGGCAGCTTTACGGGCTCGAACTTCGTCGCCTCCGTCACGGGCGTGGATAACGTCTGTGAGCGCGCGGCGCTCTATGGCGGCGGGCGGCTGCTGGTGCAAAAACAGGCGCTGGGCGGCGTGACCGTCGCCGTCGCCGAGGAACCTTGGGAGGTACGCTTTGGGTAAGGTACAGATCGTGGGCATCGGCCCCGGCAACTTTGAAAATATGACCATCCGCGCCGACCGCGCGCTGGCCGCGTGCGACGTGATCGTGGGCTACCCGGTCTACGTCGATCTGGTCAAGGACCGCTATCCCGGCAAAGAGCTGCTTGCCACCCCCATGACGCAGGAGGCCAAACGCTGCCGCATGGCGCTCGAGCTGGCCGCGGCAGGGAAGACCGTCTGCCTGGTCTGCTCCGGCGACAGCGGCATCTACGGCATGGCCGCGCTGGTCTATCAGCTGCGCGGCGAGGCGCAGGAGCCGGAGGTGGAGGCCATCCCCGGCCTCACCGCCGCGTGCAGCGGCGGCGCGCTGCTGGGTGCGCCGCTGACGCATGATTTTGCCGTCGTCAGCCTCTCCGACCGCCTCACGCCGTGGGAAACGATCGAAAAGCGGCTGCTGTGCGCCGCTGAGGCGGATCTGACCATCGTCTTGTATAACCCCGCCAGCCACGGCCGGCCGGAGCACCTGCACCGCGCGTGCGGGATTTTGCTCCGCGTACTGCCGGAGGACCGGCTCTGCGGCATCGTCCGCTGCATCGGCCGCGAGGGCGAGAGCCGCCGCGTGCTGACGCTCGGCGAACTCAAAACGGCGCAGGCCGACATGTTCTGCACCGTCTTTATCGGCAACGCCGCCGCGCAGGCGGTCGGCGGGAATTTTATCACACCGAGGGGATACCGCGATGTATAAGCTCTGTGTCTTCGGCGGCACGACGGAGGGCCGCGAGCTGGTCGAATTTTTAAATACGCAGCCCTGCCGCGTGACGGCCTGCGTCGCCACGGAATACGGCCAGACCCTCCTGCCGGAGGGCGAAAACCTGACCGTCTCAGCCCGACCCCTGCCGGTCGGGGCGATCGGAGCTCTGCTGCAGGCCGAACGCTTTGATCTGGTGATCGATGCCACGCATCCCTACGCCGCGTCGATCACCAGGAGCATTGCGGCCGCCTGTGAAGCGGCCGGAGTAGAGCACTGGCGGCTGCTGCGCGGCGCGTCTGAAGCGCCGGAGGACGCGGTGTTCGCAGAGAATACGGACGAAGCCGTCCGCTTCCTGTCCGGCACGGAGGGGAACATCCTCCTCACGACCGGCAGCAAGGAATTATCGAAATTTGCCACTTTGCCGGACTTTGCCGCGCGCTGCTGGGCGCGCGTGCTGCCGCTGCCCGCTTCGCTGGAGGCCTGCAGCGCGGCGGGGCTCAGCCCGTCCCATATTTTTGCCCTGCAGGGCCCGTTCTCCCGGGAGATGGACGAGGCCATGCTGCATAGGACGAGCGCGCGCTGGCTCGTCACCAAAGACGGCGGCGCGGCCGGCGGCTTTCAGGAAAAGGCCGCCGCGGCCAGGCACGCCGGGGCGCGTCTGCTCGTCATCGGCCGCCCCGCGCAGGAGACGGGAAGCTCGCTTCCCGAGACCATCGGCGCCCTGTGCGCCCGCTTCGGCTTTTCCTGCCGCCCGCAGGTGACGATCGTTGGCATCGGCCCCGGCAGCGAGGCCGCGCAGACCGGCGAGGTCCGCGCGGCGATCCGTGCGGCGGACGCGCTGATCGGCGCGCGGCGGATGCTGGAGGCCGTCGCCCGGCCCGGCCAGCTGGCGCTGGACGCCATCGCGCCGGAGGCAATCGCGGATCGCATCCGCGAGCACCCGCAGTGCCGCCGCTTCACCGTCGTCATGTCGGGCGACACCGGCTTTTTCAGCGGCACGAAGAAGCTTCTGCCGCTGCTGCAGGACTGCGAAACGACCGTCCTTCCGGGCCTCAGCTCGCTCAGTTATCTCTGCGCCCGCCTCGGCGTCAGCTATGAGTCCGTTGTGCCCGTCAGCCTCCACGGCCGGGTGCACGATATCGTCCCGGACGTGCGCCGGAACAAAACCGTATTCGTCCTCGTCGGCGGCGAGGGCGGCATGGCCGCCCTCTGCCAGAGGCTCACCGGAGCCGGACTTGGTCAGGTCCGCGTCAGCGTCGGCGAACGGCTGAGCTACCCGGATGAGCGCATCACCCGCGGCACGGCCGCGGAGCTGGCGGAGCGGACGTTCGACAAGCTCAGCGTCGCCCTGCTCGAAAATCCGTCGCCCGACGCCGTCGTCACCCACGGCCTGCCGGACGAGCGCTTTCAAAGAAGCCTCGCCCCCGGCCATGTCGTGCCGATGACCAAGAGCGAGGTGCGCAGCGTCTGCCTGTCCAAGCTGCAGCTGACGGCGGACGCCGTCTGCTGGGACGTGGGCGCGGGCACCGGCTCGGTCGCCATCGAGATGGCGCTGCAGGCTGCGCGCGGCAGCGTCTGGGCCATCGAGCGTGAGGCGGACGCGCTGACGCTTCTGGAGCAGAACCGCGCCGCCTTCGGCGCGGAAAACCTGCGCCTCGTCTCCGGCAGCGCGCCGGAGGTCTGCCGCGATCTGCCCGCGCCGACGCACGCCTTCCTCGGCGGCACCGGCGGGCAGGTGCGCGAGATCTTACAGCTGCTGCTCGAAAAAAATCCGCACGTGCGCATCGTGGCGACGGCCGTCACGCTCGAGTCCGCTGCCGCGCTGACGGCGTGCATGCGGGAATTCGAGTTCTCCGAATGCGTTTCGCTGTCCATCGCCAAAGCCCGCGCGGCGGGGCCCTATCACCTGATGGCCGGACAGAACCCCATCTACATCTTTACGCTGCAGAATGGAGGAAACACGCCTTGAAATGGTCCCTTTTCGCCCTTTTGATCGGCTTCGGCATCGATCTTATCGTGGGCGACCCGCATGAGCTGCCGCACCCCGTCGTCGGGATCGGCAAGCTGATCTCGCTGCTCGAGCGGCGGTTCCGCGCGCTGTTTCCCAGGACAGCGCGCGGCGAGATCTTCGCGGGCGCGTGCATCTGGCTGTGCACGGTGCTCGTCTCGGCGGGGCTCCCGGCGCTCATCCTCTATGGCGCGCAGCGGGTGTCCGTCTATCTGCGCCTCGTGCTCGAGAGCGTGATGTGCTGGCAGGTCCTCGCGGTCAGATCTTTGCGGGAGGAGAGCATGCGCGTCTATGCCGCCCTGCAGACGGGAAGCCTCTCTGCCGCGCAGCAGGCGGTAAGCATGATCGTCGGCCGCGATACCGCGCGGCTGGATGCTGCGGGAGTTACCCGGGCCGCCGTCGAGACTGTGGCGGAAAACACGTCCGACGGCGTCATCGCGCCGCTTCTGTATCTCGCGCTCGGCGGCGCGCCGCTGGGCTTTTTCTACAAGGCCGTCAACACGATGGACTCGATGCTCGGCTATGTGGAGCCTCCGTATAAAAATATCGGCCTCGTCCCGGCGAAGGCGGACGATGTGCTGAATTTCATCCCCGCGCGGCTGTCGGCGCTGTTTCTGCTGGCCGCGGGCGCGATTCTGGGCTTGGACTCGAAGAACGGCTGGCGCATCTTCCGGCGCGACCGGTACCGGCACGCGAGCCCGAACTCCGCGCAGACGGAGTCGGTCTGCGCGGGCCTGCTCGGCCTGCGCCTCGCGGGCGACGCGTGGTACCACGGCGTCCTGCACAAAAAGCCGTATATCGGCGACGAGCGCCGCGCCATTGAGCCGGACGATATCCCGCGCGCCTGCCGGCTGATGACGGCCGCGGCCATCCTTGCCCTGCTCGCGTGCGCAGGGGTCAAAGCGCTCTGCATCTTCCTCTGTAACCGCTGACGAAGGAGACCAGCCTATGCTCTACAACACGCAAAATCCGCATGGCGGCGACGTCTACGGCGCCGCCGTCACGCTCGATTTTTCCTCCAATGTCCATCCACTCGGCACGCCGCCAGGCGTCGTCGAGGCGATCCGCGCCGCGGCCGCACAGGTGCGGCAGTACCCGGATCCCTACTGCCGCGCGCTGACCGCGGCCATTGCCGCGCACGAGGGCGTGCCGCAGCCGTATGTACTCTGCGGCGGCGGCGCGGCGGAGCTCATCTATGCTTACTGCGACGCCCTGCGCCCGCGTCTGGCGGCAGAATTCGCGCCGACGTTCTCGGAATACTGCACGGCGGCCGGACATTTCGGCGCGCAGCTCGCGCAATATCCCCTCCGCGCGCCGGATTTCCTGCCGGACGAGAGGCTGCTCGCCTTTTTAAAGGAGCGGAAGCCGGACGTGCTGTTCTTGTGCACGCCCAACAACCCCACTGGCATGACCCTCCCGCGAGGGCTTTTGGAAGCTGCCCTGCGCATCTGCCGCGCGCAGGGCACGCGCGTGCTGCTCGATGAGTGCTTTCTGGACTTTACGGACGCGGCGAGCGCCAAGGACCTGCTGGAGGTATATCCGAACCTGCTGATCCTGAAGGCGTTCACCAAAAATTACGCCCTTGCGGGCGTGCGCGCGGGCTACTGCCTGACGGCGGACAGGCAGCTGCTCGAGAAAATGTCCGCCTGCTCGCAGCCGTGGAACGTCTCAGTCCCGGCGCAGGCGGCGGCGCTTGCCGCCCTGCGCGAGCCGGACTGGCCGGCAAAGGCCCGCCCGCTGATCGCGGCGCAAAGGGCCGTGCTCACCGCGGACCTCACGGCCCTCGGCCTGACGGTCTGCCCGTCGCAGGCCAATTATCTGCTGTTCCGCGGCCCAGCCGAGCTGGATGCCGCGCTGCTGCGGCAGAAGATCGCCATCCGCAGCTGCGCGAATTACCCCGGCCTCGGCGAGGGCTGGTACCGCACGGCGGTGCGGCTGCCGGAAGAAAATGAAGCGCTGCTGGACGCTCTGCGGCGCGGGATGGAGGAACTGTCATGGCGCTGAATCTGATGCTGCAGGGGACGATGTCCAACGCGGGCAAGAGTCTGCTTGCCGCCGCCCTCTGCCGGATCTTTAAGCAGGACGGCTATCGTGTCGCGCCCTTCAAGAGCCAGAATATGGCCCTCAACTCGTTCATCACCGCCGCGGGCGGCGAGATGGGCCGTGCGCAGGTCGTGCAGGCCGAGGCCGCGGGCCTCGCGCCCGACGTGCGCATGAACCCGATCCTTCTGAAGCCGACGACCGACGTCGGCAGCCAGGTGATCGTGAACGGGCAGGTCGTGGGCAACATGCGCGCGATGGAGTATTACCGCCGCAAGCGTGAATTCCTCCCGGCCGTGCTGGATGCCTACGCGGGTCTGGACAGGGAATACGACGTGCTCGTCATCGAGGGCGCGGGCAGCCCGGCGGAAATCAACCTCAAGCAGGACGACTTCGTCAACATGGGCCTTGCGAAGCTGGTGGACGCGCCGGTGCTGCTGATCGGCGATATCGATCGCGGCGGCGTCTTCGCCCAGCTCTACGGCACCATCGCCCTGCTGGAATCGGACGAGCGTGCGCGGGTCAAGGGCACCATCATCAACAAATTCCGCGGCGACCGCGCGATCCTCGAGCCGGGCCTAAGGCAGCTCGAGGCGCTCTGCGGCGTGCCGGTGGCGGGCGTCGTACCCTACACGCGGGTGGATATCGATGAGGAAGACAGCCTCACCGAGCGTTTTTCCCGAACCGCGGGGCGCAAGCTCCTGGATCTGGCCGTGATCCGCCTGCCGCGCATCTCCAATTTTACTGATTTTTCTCCCTTTGAGCGCTATGCGAACGTCTCGCTGCGCTATATCTCCTCCGTCGGCGAGCTCGGCACGCCGGACATGATCCTTCTGCCCGGCACCAAGAGCACCATCGCCGACCTCAGCTGGCTCCGCCAGTCTGGGCTCGAGGCTGCCATCTGCAAGGAGGCCGCGCGCGGCACGCCCATCTTCGGCGTCTGCGGCGGCTATCAGATGCTGGGCCGCAGCGTCTCGGACCCGGACGGCGTGGAGGCCGCGGGCCTGACGCAGATCCGCGGGCTGGGGCTTCTGGACATGGACACCGTCTTCCACGGCGAAAAGGTCCAGCGGCAGACCGCCGGCACGTTTTCCGGCGTGCAGGGGCTGCTCTCCGGCCTCAACGGCCTCGGCTACGAGGGCTACGAGATCCACATGGGCCAGAGCGCGTCGGCCATGCCGCCGCTGGCCGGGTCCGGCAGCGTCTACGGCAGCTATATCCACGGCGTGTTCGACGCGCCGGGCGTCGCCGATGCCATCCTCCGCGCGCTCTGCGCGCGCCGCGGGATCGACGCGTCGGCCCTCGGCAGCTTCGATGCGCAGGCCTACAAGGAGCGGCAGTACGATCTGCTGGCGGACGCCGTCCGTCAGGGCCTCGATATGGACTACGTCTACCGCGTCCTGCACCGGAAGGCATAAAATAAGCGGCGCACCCGCCGGGTGCGCCGCCTGCTTTTGTTATTCCAATTCCACGTTATCCCAGTGCCACGTCCAGTACCATCATCAGGCTGAAGCCGATGGCAAAGAAAATGGTGCCGACGTTGGTGTGCGTCCCCTGCGACATCTCGGGGATCAGCTCCTCGACCACGACGTAGAGCATCGCGCCCGCCGCAAAGCTCAGCAGATACGGCAGCGCCGGGATGACATGCCGCGCCGCGAGGATCGTGAGGACCGCCCCGATCGGCTCCACCACGCCGGAGAGCACGCCGTCCAGAAACGCCTTGGACTTTTTCATCCCCTCCGCGCGCAGCGGCAGGGAGATGATCGCACCCTCCGGGAAGTTCTGGATGGCGATGCCGAGCGAGAGCGCCAGCGCGCCCGCCGCCGTGATCTGCGCCTGTCCGGACAGATATCCCGCGTACACCACGCCGACCGCCATGCCCTCCGGAATGTTGTGGAGCGTCACGGCCAGCACCATCATCGTCGTTCGCTGCAGGCGGCTCTTCGGCCCCTCGGCCTGCCCGCTTTTCGCGTGCAGATGCGGGATGATGTGGTCCAGCGCCAGCAAAAACAAAATGCCGGCCCAGAACCCCAGCGCCGCCGGGAGAAACGACCACCGGCCCAGCGCCGCTGACTGCGCAATGGCCGGGATCAGCAGGCTCCATACGCTCGCCGCCACCATCACGCCCGCGGCAAAGCCGGTCAGGGCGCGCTGCACCGCGTCGCTGAGCGTCTTCCTCAGAAAGAACACGCACGCCGCCCCCAGTGACGTGCCGAGAAACGGGATCAGGATCCCATAGAAGGCTTCCATGACCATTGCCTCCTTTTTCGGTTAAATATATTTAACCACAGTATAGCAGACGCCCGCCCGAAAGTCAAACCGCCGCACCCCGGCGGAGCTCTGCATATTTGAGATAGCAATGCCCGCGCCGCTGCGCTATAATACAAAGGAAAGCGGCGATATGGTTTTTCTATCGAATTGGATTTCCGTTTTTGCAAAGCACTTCACAGAAAAGCATGATACAATGTGAAAAAACAGAGGGGCAGCGATCATGTACTTATGGATCCTCGCGGCGGTGGCCGCTTATTTTATCAAGGGCCTGTGCGGCTTTGCCAATACGCTGGTGTTTACGTCAATCCTGAGCTTCGGCGTAGCCAACGCCAATATTTCTCCGATCGACCTGCTGCTGGGCTATCCGACCAACCTGATCCTGACGTGGAAGAACCGCAGGAGCCTTGACCCGAAGGTCTATCTTCCGCTGGCGGCGCTGGTGCTGGCGGGCAGCATCCCCGGCGCGTTTTTGCTCAAGCATGTGGACGCCAGAGCCGTCAAGGTGCTGTTCGGCGTGGTTGTAGCGGCCTTGGGCGCGGAAATGTTTTCGCGGGAGTACAGCAAAAAGCGTCTGCGCTCCTCTAAAATCGTGCTGGCGATCATCGGCGTGACGGCGGGCGTGCTGTGCGGGCTGTTCGGCGTGGGCGCGCTGCTGGCCGCCTATGTCAGCCGCGTGACCGAGGACGGCGGTTCGTTCAAGGCAAATATCAGCGCGGTATTTATCGTGGACAATACGTTCCGCATCGTGCTTTACAGCGCATTGGGCCTGCTGACATTCGATACCCTGAAAACCGCCCTGCTGCTGCTCCCGTTCGCGCTCGCAGGGCTGTTTCTCGGCATGAAGTGCAGCAGCCGCATGAATGAATCGCTCGTCAAAAAGATCACGTCCATCCTGCTGGTACTGTCCGGCATTTCGCTGATCCTGAAAAATCTGTAAGGGGTGACAGCTATGTTTTTTGCATATGGAGAGACGGAGCTTGCCTGGCTGCGGAAAAAGGACAAGCGGCTCGGCGAGGTCATCGACCGCATCGGGCACGTCGACCGCGCGGTGGATCCGGACCTGTTTTCCGCCGTCATCCACCACATCATCGGTCAGCAGATCTCCATGAAGGCCCAGGCGACGATCTGGCAGCGGATGCAGGATGCGCTGGGGGCAGTCAGCGCGGAAACGATCTTAGCTGCGGGCGTGCCAGAGCTGCAGTCGCTCGGCATGACCTTCCGCAAGGCGGAATACATCACGGACTTCGCCGAAAAGGTCCACACCGGCGCATTTGATCTGGACGCCGTGGCGCACATGCGCGACGCAGACGCCATCCGGGCGCTCAGCAGCCTCAAGGGCATCGGCGTCTGGACGGCGGAGATGATCCTGCTGTTCTGCCTGCAGCGTCCGGATATCCTGAGCTACGACGATCTTGCCATCCAGCGCGGCCTGCGCATGGTCTACCACCACCGCGCGATCGACCGCCGGCTGTTTGAAAAATACCGCCGCCGCTACAGCCCATACGGCAGCGTGGCCAGCCTCTACCTCTGGGCCGTCTCCGGCGGCGCGATCCCGGAGCTGAAGGACTACAAGCCGAAAAGCAAACGGGAGGCGCATTGACATGGTCTACACAACGGAATACCTCTCCCCCCTCGGCACGATCACGCTGGCGTGCGACGAGGAGGCCATCATCGGACTCTGGTTCAACGGACAGCGGTATTTCGGCAGCATCCTGCCCAGGCAGACCGAGCGGCAGGAGCGGCCGCTGTTCCAGGAGGCCCGGCGCTGGCTGGACGTTTATTTCTCCGGCCGCGCGCCGGATCATCTGCCGCCCCTGCGGTATGACTCCACCCCCTTCCGCAGGCAGGTCTGCGAGATCATGCTGACGATCCCCTACGGAAGCACCATGACCTATGGCCAGATCGCCGCCGAGGTCGCCAGACGGCAGGGGCTTGCAAACATGTCCGCGCAGGCCGTCGGCGGCGCGGTGGGGCATAACCCGATTTCGCTGATGATCCCGTGCCACCGCGTCGTCGGCACGAACGGAAGCCTGACCGGCTACGGCGGCGGGATCGCGCGGAAGGTGAGGCTGCTGGAGCTGGAGCATGCGGACATGCACCGCTTTTTCGTGCCGAAGACCGGCACGGCACTTTGACAGGAGGGAACAGGATCATGAAAAACGTTGCGGCCGCAACCCGGAAAATGATCGGATTTTACCACGGAAACAGGCACGATATCGCCCATTTCCTCAAGGTCTGGGCTCTGGCGAAGACCATCGGCGAGCTGGAAGGGCTGGACGGGCACACGCAGGAGGTGCTGGAGCTGGCCGCCGTGGTGCACGATATCGCCTGCCCGCTGTGCCGAGAGAAATACGGCGATACCAACGGCAAGCATCAGGAGCTGGAGAGCCCACCGCTGGTGGAGGCATTCTTTGCCGATCTGCCCGTCAGCCGCGCGGACGTGGACCGCATCAGCTGGCTGGCTGCGCACCACCATACCGATACGAACGTGGACGGCCCGGACCACCGGATCCTGCTCGAGGCGGATTTCCTCGTCAACGCAGATGAGGGCGCCTGCGCCCGCCCCGCCATCGAAGCTGCGCGCGAACGCGTCTTCCGGACCCCTTCCGCGATCCGCCTGCTCGATACAATCTATTTGGCATAACAGACGCAGCGCCCGCCCGGCTCCCCGGGCGGGCGCTGCCGCTCGATCCGCGTCGTTTTTCTTCAAATTTTGGCGCAGATCGGGCGTTTTCTGTCTTGAAAAGGATACGCGGCGGTGCTAGAATACCCTTGAAAAAACGGTCCGGAGCGGGGCAGGCCTGCGGCGGCTTTTTTGTGCCGCGCTGGTTAGAAATATCTAACTGAGAAACAGCGGCTGCCGCAGGGGCCAAAACAGCGGGAAAATGAAGACACAGGAGGCAATGAACATGATCATGCAGGTACTTCTGGAGGGGCTGGGCCTTGGTGTGCTGCTGGTCCTTGTCTGCGCGGTCGGCATCCGCAAGGGGCGCGGTGGGCATGGTCCACCTCTACCATGCCGACGTGCAGGAGCGCTGCGTCGAGCTGGGCCTTACGACCCATGAAACCATCCGGAAAAACAGTCTGCGCTTCAAGTGCATCTGCATGCCGGGGTATATCGCCTACGTGCTGATCTGTGTGTACGCGGTCAACGGCGCGCGGGGCTTTCTGTCCGGCTTCTGGCAGCTGCTCGTCATTTTGTCGGTCATGAACGTGATCGACCGGTTCCTCATCGACGACTGGTGGGTCAGCCATACCAAAGCCTGGACCATCCCCGGCACAGAGGACCTCAAGCCCTATATCACCGGCAAGGACAAGGCACGCAAATGGCTCTTCGGCACCGCCGGGATGGCCGTGATCTCCGCGATCCTCGCGGGCGTCATGGCGCTGCTCGTGCGCTGAAAAGGAGGGCCGCATGGAACAAAAAGAAGCGATCCGCAGCGCGTACCGCCTGACGGGCAGCAGCTTTTACGACGGCATGATGACCTGCTCCACGCTGCCGGGCAGGCTGGTGTGCCGGCTGGTCTGGGATATGGACAAGCAGATGTGCAGCGAGTATCAGGAAAAAGCCCTGTCCGGCATCCCGGAGGATTTTTCCGGGCGGCTGCTGGAGGTCCCGGTCGGGACGGGCATCCTCACCATGCCGTTCTATCAGATGCTGCCCAAGGCAGAGATCACCTGCCTCGATTACTCGCCGGACATGATGGCGCAGGCGAAGGAAAAGGCGGACCGGCTGGGACTGCAGAACGTTTCGTTCCGGCAGGGCGATGTGGGCGCGCTCCCGTTCGAGGACGGCAGCTTTGACGCGGTACTTTCGCTCAACGGCTTCCATGCCTTCCCCGACAAGGAGGCGGCCTACCGCGAGACCTTCCGGGTGCTGCGCCCCGGCGGAACGTTCTGCGGCTGCTTTTACGTGTCGGGCGCGTGCCGGCGGACAGACCGGCTCATCCGGCGCGCATATGAACCGATGAAATTCTTTACCCCGCCCTATGAGACCATGGACAGCCTGCGGGAAAGGCTGCAGGGGATGTACAGCGCGGTGCAGCTCGGCAATGTCCGGAGCATCGCGTGGTTCGTCTGCCGGAAGGGAGAGGAGCAGAACGTATGAACGAACAGCTGAGCCTGCGGCGCTACCGCCGCGACTGCCTGCTCGGGATGCTTGGCGGCATGCTGATGCTGGCCAACGCGATCTGGGCGGGCCGGCAGATCAAACGGGAGGAGAACTGATATGGCAGAAACCATCACCCTCTCCGGCGTGCCGGAGACCATGCTGCAGACCGTCTACGCCCGGGCCAAGGAGAGCCGCGGGCGCGGCGCGATCCGCGATCTGAAGGCCGAGGAGATCATCGGCCGTCTGGACTACGATTTTTCCCTCGCCGACAAGGACGCCGCCATGCACAGCGGCGTCCTTGCCCGCACCATCGTGCTCGACCGGCTGGTGGGGGAATACCTGGCGGCGCATCCCGGCGCGACTGTCATGAATCTCGCCTGTGGGCTCGATACCCGCTGCTACCGGATGCAGGGCTACGCCCACTGGTATAACCTCGACCTGCCCGAGACCATCGCGGTGCGCGAAGCGCTCCTGCCGGAGAGCGGCAGCATCTCGCAGCTCGCCATGTCTGCCATGGACGATTGGGGAGCAGCGGTCGAGGGGCCGTCCGGCCCGGCGCTCGTCATCATCGAGGGCCTGACCATGTACCTGACGCAGGCGGACGTGCTGAACGCCGCCTTCGACGCACGGTTGCAGGCCCTGCGGGCAGATAACGCCGCGGCGGGCAAGGAAAAGCAGTTCCATCTGGAAAAGCAGATCCTGCCCGGCATCGCAGCCTATGAGACGCTGCAGACCGTCATGCCGAAGGAAGAAGCCCTGCAGACGGTCCACGGCTATGTGGAGCAGCGCGCCTGGAAGCTCCGGAAGATCTTCCTTGCCCTGATGCACGTCCCCGGCCTGCCCCGGAAAACGCCGGGGATCTTCACGAAGCAGACCCGGCGGATGTTCGGCGAGGCGGCGGGCTTTGAGGCCCGGGAGATCGAGACCACCGGCGGCGTCTGGCGCATCGACATGATAAAATGCCCCTATCACGACGCCTGCGTGCACTACGGCTGCCCGGAGCTTTGTCCCTGCTTCTGCGACAGCGACGATATCACCTACGACGACCTGCACCCCGACCTTCTCTGGCGCCGCACCAGGACACTCGGCCGCGGCGACGACTGCTGCGACTTCTGCCTGAAGCTCCGGTAGGTGCAGGGGTTCCAGTTCTTTTTTACCGGAAGGAGGCATACCTATGTCGTTTTTGGAAAATACCCGCCGCCCGGCCGGGCTGGGCGGCAAGCTCATGGTCCGCATGATGAACGTCGGCCACCGCGCGCTGGCGCGCTGGGGCCTGCGGTTTCTGCTGCTTTCTGCGGACGCAAAGGTCCTCGACTGCGGCTGCGGCGGCGGGGCGAACATCCGGACGCTCCTGAAAAAATGCCCGCAGGGCATCGTCAAGGGCGTTGATATTTCTGACGTGAGCGTCACGACGGCGCGGCGTGTCAACCGCAGCGCCATCGCGGACGGCCGCTGCGCTGTATGGCAGGGGAGCGTGGACGAGCTGATCTTTGCCGCGGACTGGTTCGACGCCGTCACGGCGTTTGAGACGGTCTATTTCTGGCCAGACCTGCCAAAAAGCTTCCGCGAGATCCGCCGCGTGCTGCGCCCCGGCGGCACGCTTCTCATCTGCAATGAATGCAGCGGCGACGCGCCCGGGGACGAGGCGTGGACAAAAAAGATCGCCGGCATGCGGATCTACCCCGCCGCCGAGCTGCAGCGGCTGCTGGAGCAAGCTGGCTTCCGCAGGATCCAGATCCATAAGACCTCCCGCTGGCTCTGCCTCACCGCCCAAAAGCCTGATTGAGGGTACCGACCCGACGAACGGCAAAGCCGTCAGACACCCGGCTGACGGCTTTTGCTGACGGACGCGCCCGTCCACGCGGAAAACGCCCGCTGAAACGAGCCGGTCCTGCCCGCCCTGCGTGATGGGCACGCCGAGAAACTCCGCGTAAGCGGGGTTCTTCACCGGCTGCCTTGCTGCAGCGGACAGCGGCGTGACCGGCTCCTGCGTCGCCTTGCGGATCAGCCCGACGAGGAAAACGAACTCGATTTCGACGAGGATCTCCGGAAGCTCCAGCCCCGCGCGGGCGGATACGAGCTCCACGCTGAGCGCCGTCTCGGTCTCTTCGACGCGATATAAAAGCGCGCCGATCAGCGGCTTGTACTGCGCCAGCCGCCGCAGGCAGGTCCGCGCGTCCGGGCTGCAGGAAGCGGAAGTATTCCTCCGCGCCCAGGCACGGCGCCTGCCGCGCGAACAGATCCTCCGGCAGCCCGGCCTTTTTCAGGACCTGCTCCACGCAGAAGCCCATAGCGGAGAGATAGTCCCGGTAAGCTCTGCCGATCAGAAAATTTGTCATGCGAAGCCCTCCTTCTGGCCTCTTTTTCAGATTTTCCGCGGCGATAAGACCCCAATCGGTCTTGATCCCGCCCGGCTCCACCACGACGACATCGATGCCGAACGGCTGCAGCTCCATCCGCAGACAGTCAGACAGGCCCTCCACAGCGTACTTCGTCGCGTGATACCAGCCGCCGAACTTCGTCCAGATCTTCCCTCCCATCGAGGAGATGTTGACGATTTTCTCGTAGTGCTGCTCCCGCATTGTCGGGGTGACAAGCCGGATGAGCCGTGCCATGCCGAATAGGTTGACCTCAAACTGACGGCGGCCCTCCTCCAGCGGCACATCCTCGATCGCGCCGTAAGAGCCGTACCCGGCGTTGTTCACCAGCACGTCAATGCTTTTTTCCCTGGAAAGGATGGTGTTCACGCACGCTGCAATGGATCCGTCCCTTGTCAGATCAAGCGCCACCGGCGTGATGCTGTCCTTCTCCAGATCCGCCATGCGGTCGACTCGCCGCGCGGCGGCGTAGACCTTGAATCCTGCCGATTTGAGCTCCTGCGCGACCATCCGGCGATGCCGCTGGACGCGCCTGTGACCAATGCTGTTTTTGCCATGATGAAAACCCTCCTGCGCTTTGTCGGATGGCGCCATTTTAGCGGAAGATCACGCCGTCCGGAAGTGCAGAACGCGCCGCTTTTTCCGCAATTCACGTCGGAAGGATGCGCGCGCGCCCCGCGGTTGCGGTTTTGGCGGGGCTATGGTATCATAGAGGCACCATCTACAGGAGAACTGCCATGTCCGGTTTTACAAAGCAGGCCATCCAGGCGAGCTTCCTGAAGCTGCCGGATACCTATCCGCTGCGCGATATCACCGTCCGGATGATCACCGAGGACTGCGGGATCAACCGCAAATCCTTTTACTATCACGATCAGGATATTTCCACCAGCTCTGCACCCTCCGCCAAGGCATGACCGAACACCTCCTCCGCCGCATCCACACCGGTGTGGATGACCTTTGAAGCCCCAGACAGAACCCCCGGTGCTGTTCACAGCGGAACGGCACCGGGGGTTGTTATCACATCGAGATCCAGCCGAGGGCGTTGGCGACGGAGCTCAGGAGGATGATGGCGGCGAAGAAGGGGCAGAGGAAGCGGATCATGATGTTGAAGACCTTCTTGCGGCGGAACGTGGACTCGCCAAGCAGGACCTCCTGCTCGATCCGGCCGACGCCGACGACGCGGGAGACCAGCAGGCAGATGGCGATGGCCGCGATGGGCATCATGACGGAATTCGTCAGGAAATCGAAGAAATCAAGGAACTGCATCCCGATGATCGTCACGCCTGCCAGCGGGCCGTAGCCGAGCGACGAGAGCGTGCCGAGCGCCAGCATGACGACGCCGACGACGGCCGTGGACTTCTTCCGGCCCCAGCCGAGCTCGTCCTGGAAGGTCGAGACGGCGCTTTCTGTCAGCGCGATCGAGCTGGTCAGCGCGGCGAAGAGCACGAGGACGAAGAACAGAATGCCGATGGCCGTGCCGAGGCCCATGGAGTCGAAGACCTTGGGGATGGTGATGAACATCAGTGACGGGCCGGCATTCAGCGCCGCCGGGTCGCCGCCGGAGAAGGCGAAGACCGCCGGGATGATCATCAGGCCCGCCATGATGGCAATGGCAGTATCGAAGACCTCGACGTTGCGGGTAGAGCCCTCAATGGAGATGTCTTTTTTCATGTAGGAGCCGAAGGTGATCAGGATGCCCATGGCGATGGACAGCGAGTAGAACATCTGCCCCATGGCGGCCACGACGGTCATCCACGAGAAATGCTCGATGTCCGGCACGAGGAAGTATTTGACGCCCGCCAGCGCGCCCGGGCGCGTCACGGAATAGACGGCGATGATGATCGACAGCACGACCAGCACCGGCATCATGAACTTGGATACGCGCTCGATGCCGTTTTCCACGCCCGCGAAGATGACCGCCAGCGTCAGCGCGGCAAAAATGACGAAGCAGAGCTCCGTGGACACGCCGTTCGAGATGAACGAGCCGAAATAGCCGTCAGCCGCGAGCTGGCTGCCGTGGCCGAGGACATACTCGGCCAGGTATTTGACGACCCAGCCGCCGATGACCGAGTAATACGGCACGATGAGGATGGGGATGATCGCGTTGATCCAGCCGCCGAATTTCAGCCAGCCGGAGCTGCCGAAGGCACCGAACGCGCCGACCGGGCTCTTGCCGGTCATGCGGCCGAGCGAGGTCTCTGCTACGATCATGGTATAGCCGAACGTCATGGCCAGAATGATGTAGACGAGCAGGAAAATACCGCCGCCGTATTTGGCGGCCAGATACGGAAAGCGCCAGATGTTGCCGAGGCCGACGGACGCGCCGGCGGCCGAGAGCACAAAGCCGATCTTTCCGGAAAACGTACTTCTTTTGTGTTCTGCGTGGTTCATGGTTGTCTCCTCTCTTCTGCCGCGCTGCGCGCGGCTGTATCAGTGTATCACAGCCGGCGGCAAAAAACAATCCCACCCACGGACGAAAGTCCGGAGAAGAAGGACAGAGAACGGGCAGAAAGATGAAAAAATCAGTGCCTGCCCATGGGGCAGGCACTGTGGGTTTCTGGGGCGTCAGTTCATCTCTTCGATGTAGTAGACATAGTCGAGGGATTTGAGGGCTTCGATGATCTCGCCGTGCTTTTTGTACTGCTTGAGCTCGGCGCTGGCCACGGTGAAGGAGACGGTGAAGACGCTGAGGCCGGAATTCAAGTACGCGGGATTCGACTCGATATCGTCGATGCGTATGCCGAGGGCGCGGACGGTCGAGACGAAGTCCGGCAGGTCGGACTTGTTTTTGAGCTCCAGATGGACCTCAAAGTGGTTCGAGCGGTCTTTCAGGTGCGTCTCGAGCGCGGGCAGGCCGGACATGCTGCACAGCAGCGCGAAAAACAGCACCAGCGCCAGCGTATAGAGCCCCGCGCCGAGCGCCAGCCCCACGATCCCGCAGCACCAGAGACCGACTGAGGTCGTCAGGCCCTTGATCTGGTTTTTGGAGCTGAAGAGGATGGAGTTGCCGCTGATGGTCGTCATGCCGATGACGGCGGCCGCGGAGAGGAGCGGGATCGTGATGGGCAGAACGTCCATGAGATACTGGTCGATGAGCATCGTGGCCGTGCCCGCGAGGCTCACAAGGATGAAGGTGCGAAGACCGGCCGAGTGCCGCTTGCTCGAGCGCTCGCAGCCGATGATGGCGGCCAGGGCCATGCTGATGGCCAGCCGCAGAAAGATGGAGCCGAGCGTCAGCTCCGCGCTCCACGGGCCGAGAAGCCCGGCGATCCAGTCTGTTTTCATGCTCTGTTACCTCCTGAGATAGAAATACCGCCGCTGGGCCTGCGTCTGGGCCAGCTGCTCTTCGGCGGCCTCGGTAAAGGCGGCCTCTTCCTCCGACACGTCGCTCTCCAGCGGCGGAAGCTCCGACTGGATCTTCCGGATGCGCTCGATGAGCAGCTGTACGTCGGATTTTTGTTCGCCGGTCTCGGTGACCTCCGCCACGACGGCGACGTCCTCGAGCTTGGTAGAATACGATTTGGATAAGTACAGCGCCAGCTTCGCGCAGCCGGGGCCGATGAGCTCATACAGGACGCTCGAGGCGAGGATGATGGTCTGCAGATCGCTGCCCATCGTGCCGCCGAGCGTCCGCGCGCCGAGGGCCGCGAGGCCGATGGCCACGCCTGCCTGCGGGATGAGGGCAAGGCCCAGATAGTTGCGCACCAGCCGGTCCTTTTTCACCAGCCGGCAGCCGAGCCACGCGCCCGCGTATTTGCCGAGAATGCGCACGAGGAAATAGCTCACGCCGATCACCAGCAGCGGCACGCCGTCGAGATTCCCGGACGAGGAGACCAGCGCATCGAGCTGGAACGACATGCCGGAGCGCACGAAGAACAGAAGCAGGATCGGGGGGCTGAAGTAGTTGAGCTGCTTGAAGAGCTTGTCGTCGTCCGCGATGTTGGTATAGACCGTGCCCATCATCATGCAGCCGAGCAGGGGAGACAGGTCCAGCAGCGCGCACACGCCGCAGAACGCGAACAAAAGCGCCACGGAGATGATGAGCTTATTGTCTTTTGAACGCTTCTGCGGCATCAGAAGCTTCATAAAAAGCCCAAAGAGGCTGCCGAGCCCGACGACCAGCAGATTCAGCACCACTGGCTTGCCGAGCGTTTCGAATGAGAATCCGCTCGCACCGCTTAAAGAAGCCAGCGCGATGGAGATGGCGACCGAATAGAGGACCAGCCCCACCACATCATCCAGTGCCACGACCTGCAGGAGGGTATCGACAAAATCGCCCTTCGCGCCCGTCTGCCGGATGGTCATCATCGTGGAGGCCGGGGCCGTGGCCGAGGCGAGTGCAGCCAGCACGATCGAGAATGCCAGATCGAGCCGGAGCACGAAATACGTCAGGATAAAAATAAAGACTGAGGCCAGAACGGCCTCCAGGATCGTGATCCAGACGACCTTCATGCCGTTTCTCTTCAGGATGTCGAGCTTGAAGAACTCGCCCGTGGAGAACGCGATGAAGGCCAGCGCGATATCAGAAAGAAAATCCGTGCCGTCGATGATCCGCTGCGGCACGAGGTTCAGAACATAGGGGCCGATGAGGATCCCGGCCAGGATATACGCCGTGACGTTCGGCAGCCGCGCGAGCTTGGTCAGCCGCGTCATCAGAAAGCCGGAAAACAGCATCAGCGCGACAGAGATGATTACACCGGCGACCGGGCTGGCCCCGGCGATCAGCGCAGACAGGTTCGTATCCTCACCTCATTTCATTTTTGGTAAATGCATTGTACCACAGGAGCCGGAAATCTGCAAGCATTCCGGATACGGTGAAATTTCCGGGCATTTTCCGGGAAGTGCGCAGAAAAGGCTTGCAAACGGGCCGCGGAACCGATACCATATACAATAAGAGTATGCAGGGGAGGGACGGCGTATGATCCGGACGGTCGGGATCGTCAGCTTGTCGAGCGGGATCCTGGGCGAGCCGTTTGTGCAGCATGAGGTCCGACTCGGCCTTGCGCGCCTGCAGGACTACGGCCTGCAGGTCCGGTTCCTGCCCCATGCCCGCGCGGGGCTCGAGGCACTGCGTGCACATCCGGAATGGCGGGCGGAGGATCTGCTGCAGGCGTTCCGGGACCCGGAGATCGATCTGATCCTCTGCGCCATCGGCGGCGACGATACCTACCGGCTCGCGCCGTATCTGTTTGAGACCGGTGAACTGCAGCGGGCTGTGACGCAGAAGCCCTTCCTCGGTTTTTCCGACACCACGATCGACCATTTCATGCTCCGCAAGGTCGGGCTGCCGACGTTTTACGGGCAGGCGTTCCTCCCGGACGTCTGCGAGCTGGACCGGACGATGCTGCCCTACACCCGGCAGTATTTTGAGGAGCTGCTGACGACCGGCCGCATCCGCTGCATCCGGCCGAGCGATACCGTGTACGAGAGCCGGAAGAACTTTGGCGAATCGCAGCTCGGCACGCCGCTCGCGGCAAAGAAGCTTGGCGGCTTCCGCCTGCTGCAGGGCAACGGGCAGTTTTCCGGCGAGATCCTCGGCGGCTGCATCGACAGCATCTTTGACATGTTTGACCCCTCACGCTATGCGGACATGCCGGAGATCTGCCGGAAATACGGGCTGTTCCCGGCGAAAGAGGAATGGCGGGGCAGGATCCTGCTGCTCGAGTCGAGCGAGGAACAGATGGCGCCCGCGAAATACAAAAAGGCGCTGGAATACCTGAAGGACGCCGGGGTGTTCGCCGCGGTCAGCGGCGTGCTGGTCGGGCGGCCGATGGACGGCGTATGGCAGGCGGAATATGAGCAGCTGCTGCGGCAGGTGATCGATGATCCGGCGCTGCCGGTCGTGTGCGGGCTGAACGTCGGCCACGCGCTGCCGCGCTGCATCGTGCCGCTCGGGGTCCCGGCGCGGGTGGATGTACAGGCACAGAAGATCGAATTTTTATGAGCTGCCGGGATGGCAGGATAGGAGGCAGTTTTATGTATCAGGATGCACCGAAGCTTGTGATCATGGCCGCCGGGATGGGCAGCCGCTTCGGCGGACTCAAGCAGATGGAGCCCGTCGACAACGAGGGTCACAGCATCATTGACTTTTCCATGTACGACGCCCGCCGCGCGGGCTTCCGCGATCTGGTCTTCATCATCAAGCGGGAGCATGAGGCGCTGTTCCGCGAGCGGATCGGCGACCGCATGGAGCGGTTTTTCAACGTCGAGTACGTCTATCAGGAGCTGACGGATATCCCCGCGGGCTGTGAGGTCCCGGAGGGACGGATCAAGCCCTGGGGCACGGGGCAGGCCGTCGCCTGCTGCCGGAACGTGCTGCACGGGCCGTTTGCGGTCATCAATTCGGACGATTTTTATGGCCGCACGGCCTTCAGCGAGATCTATGAGTTCCTCCGCACGAACGAGGATCCGCACCAGTACGCCATGGTCGGCTACCGTGTGCGCAATACCGTGACGAAGTTCGGCTCCGTCGCCCGCGGCGTGTGCGAGGTGCGGGATGGGATGCTCGTTGACATCGTCGAGCGCACGAAGATCTACCAGCGCGGCGAGCACGCCGTCTACACCGAGGACAACGAGACCTTCATCGATCTGCCGGGCGATACCATCGTCTCCATGAACATCTGGGGCTTTACCCAGCCGATGGTCACGGAGCTCTGGCAGCGGCTGGAGACGTTCTTTGCGGAGGATGTGCCGCAGGACCCGCTGAAGCGCGAGTTCTATCTCCCCGTCGCCGTCAACGCCCAGCTGCAGGCGGGCACGGCCCGCGTGCGCGTGCTGCCCTGCGAGGAGGTCTGGCACGGCGTGACCTACCGCGAGGATCTGGCCTCCGTCAAGGACGCCATCCGCGCGCTCAAGGCCGCAGGCGTCTACGAAGAACGCCTCTGGCCGGACACAAAAGATTGAGAGGAAACAACATGCACTATCTTGGGATCGAAGCAGCGCTCAAAAATCAGCCGCTGCTGGACCCTGCGTTCATCCCCTTCGGCGTCTGGCGCAGGGAATATGAAAAAGAGGCGTCGCGCCCGTTTGCCCTCGCGGTCGAGCGCGACCACGGGGCCGTCTCCGTGTTTGAGACGAAGCTGCGCGGCGAGGATTTCGCCGAGGCCAATTACCGCTATATCGAGCGCTTTGTGAAGCTGCTTCTTTGGAGCGCGGGCGGCCTTCGCGTCTGGCTCTGCGGCGACGATGCGCTGGCAAAGCGCCTGCAGGCGGAATACTGCCCGGACGGGCGGCGCGCGTTCGACGTGGGCTTCATGCAGGACGTGTTTGAGGTCCCGTTCGAGATCGTCATTTGCGACTGGGCGCACCTGCCCAAACCGAACGAAAAGCCCATCCGTGTCGGCGGCCACACCAACGGCTGCCGCATCGGCTTTGACGCCGGCGGCTCCGACCGCAAGGTCTCGGCCGTGATCGACGGGCAGACCGTCTACTCCGAGGAGGTCGTCTGGCACCCGAAGACCTCAGAGGATCTCAGCTACCAGTATGACGGCATCGTCAGCGCCTTCAAGACCGCCGCTTCCAAGCTGCCGCGGGTCGACGGCATCGGCGTCTCGTCCGCGGGGACGTTCGTGGGCAACAGTCCGATGGTCTCCTCGCTGTTTCTGAAGATCCCGCGCGCGCAGCGCGAGCAGGTCAAGTCCATCTATGACCGTGCGGCCAAAGAGATCGGCGACGTGCCGATCGTCGTCGCCAACGACGGCGACGTGACCGCGCTCGCGGGCGCGATGAGTCTGCAGGACGGCTGCGTCATGGGCCTTGCCATGGGTACAAGCGAGGCGGCAGGGTACATTGACCGCAACGGCGATCTGCTCGGCTGGTTCAACGAGCTGGCGTTCGCGCCGGTCGATCTGAGCGAGACGGCCGCCGTCGACGAATGGTCCGGCGACCGGGGCGTGGGCTGCAAGTATTTCTCGCAGGACGCCGTCATCAAGCTCGCGCCCGCCGCCGGCATCGCGCTGGACGGGGGGCTGACCCCCGCGGAGAAGCTCAAGACCGTACAGGCGCTGGCCGAGGGCGGCGACGAGCGGGCGAAGGATATTTTCCGCACCATCGGCGCGTATCTGGCGCATACGGTGCCGCTCTATGAAATGACATATGATATCCGGCACCTGATCGTGCTTGGCCGCGTCGCCTCCGGCGTGGGCGGTGAGCTGATCGTGGGCGAATGCTGCAGGATCCTGCGGGAGGAATACCCGGCGCTCGCCCAAAAGGTGCAGGTCATGCTGCCGGATGAGAAATTCCGCCGCGTCGGTCAGTCGATGGCCGCGGCCAGTCTGCCGGAGGTTCCCGATGCTGTTTAAACATGCAGAAATTTTCACGCCGCAGGGCTTTGTCCGCGGCGCATTCACCGTCGAGGACGGGCGGTTCGGCGAGATCCTGCCGCAAAGTCCCGATATGCCGGGCACGGATCTTGGCGGCGCGCGCGTGATCCCCGGCCTGATCGATATCCACAACCACGGCAATTCCGGCGCGGATTTTTCCGACGGCGACCCGGACGGCATCCGGACGATGGCGCGCTATCTGGCAAAGAACGGCGTCACGTCGTTCGCGCCCGCGTCGATGACGCTGCCGTATGACGTGCTCGCGCGCGCGTTCCGCGCGGCGGCGGACTACAACCGCGCCGCGCACCCCGGCTGCGCCCGCCTGATGGGCATCCAGATGGAGGGGCCGTTCTTCTCCGAGAAGAAAAAGGGCGCGCAGAACGGCGCGTACCTCCGCCTGCCGGACTTCGAAGCGTTCCGCGCGCTCTACGAGGCCAGCGAGGGGCTGCTGCGCATCGTGGATGTGGCGGCGGAGCTGCCGGGCGCAGTGGACTTTGCCGCGCAGGCCGCGAAGCTCTGCACGGTCTCCATCGCGCATACCGACTGCAGCTATGAGGATGCCGCGGCGGTCTTCGCCGCCGGGGCCAGCCATCTGACGCACCTGTATAACGCTATGCCCGGCATCCACCACCGCAAGCCCGGCCCCATCGGTGCGGCCTCCGAGCGGGAGGATGTGATCGCGGAGCTCATCTGCGACGGCCAGCACGTACACCCGAGCGCCGTGCGCATGGCCTTCCGCCTGTTCCCGGGCAGGATCTGCCTCATCTCCGACGCGCTGCGCTGCTGCGGCATGCCGGACGGGCAGTACACCCTCGGCGGGCAGGACGTGTGGCTGGAAAACAATCTGGCCCGGCTGGCCGACGGCACGATCGCGGGCTCGGCCACGAACCTGTATCTGTGCATGCAGAAGGCGATCTCCTTCGGCATCCCGATGGAGCAGGCCATCCGGTCCGCGACCATCATTCCCGCGCGCCAGATCGGCCGCGAAGCCGAGATCGGCTCCATCGAGCCCGGCAAGCTCGCCGACTTCGTCGTCTGCGCCCCCGACCTGACCCCCAAAGCCGTCTACCTCGGCGGCAAGATCGTGGAATAAACAAGCTGTACTTCCGGCGGCGCCCCCCAAGGCTCCCCTTCCAGGGGCCGATTTCCCCTATCAGGGGGAAATGTCCCGAAGGGACAAAAGAGGTAGGGATGCTGTCAGCGAAGCTGACTGAGAGGTTGTCGCAGATTCGCATGAAAACCCAAACCGCAAATTTAGTTTGCGGTTTGGAAAGGAAGAAACGGGCTCAGAGGAAAAGAGACTCCGCGAACAGCGGGGACTCGTTCCGTCGAGGCCGGTTCTGACGCGCCTCCGGC
>OLOQ01000699.1_pt1 | contig 36334 bp, 23 predicted proteins | sample 1673101 | NCBI WGS metagenome assembly OLOQ01 (sample SAMEA3136754, study PRJEB25190) | human gut metagenome | biome: human gut; feature: human-associated habitat; material: faeces | place: Austria | collected 2013 | reverse complement strand
CCCCCGCCTGTACCATACATCCCATTCCAAGCGACGCCAGCACGCAAAACAGGGCATAGCATTTTCCAGCGAAACAGCTTCCAACCCCATTTTCCAGATAGATATAAGGTCCGCCCCCATACAAAATTCCCAGATAAACCTCCGTATATGCCAGCGCCATCCCCAGAAATGCCGCCGCCCACATCCAGAACACAGCACCCGGACCACCGATCGCCAACGCGGCTGCCACGCCCGTGATATTTCCCGTTCCGACCGTCGCCGCCAGCGCGGTGCAGGTCGTCAAAAGCTGTCCTTTCCCGCCGCTCCCAACCGTCTCTCCCCACCAGACTCTGATATGACGGATCGGAAATCCCCGCAGACGCACCATGCAGAGGACTCCAACCGCCAGAAACAGTCCCAGAAGCCACGGTCCCCACACCATTTTCTGTACGATTCTGAGCGCTTCCATCCGAGCACCTTTCTATATCTATTTTCACTCTATCAAACCAATCTTATGATTTACTATGATATTTTATTCTCCAAGCCGTGATATTGCCTTCCGAGAACTCTCTTTCCATCCACGTTTTGTTACTGTACACACATACGTGTCCAGTAACCACGTTTTCTTACACTTTCTGTAAACATCCGCAAACCCCATGACAAACCAGACCGGCAGTGCTACAATAAGCATATCGGACAGGCGGACAAATTTCCAAATCTCTGTCCTTCTGGAAAGGATGAAAACAATATGCCAGGTTTTACCACGCACTATATATTCGGCATGAAAGCATACAACGATATGCCGTTCACACCTTTAAAACACACGATCGCCAAATACCGCTGGCTCTACCAGCTCGGTCTGCAGGGACCGGATATGTTTTTCTATAATATCCCGATCCTGCGCCACCGCGATTACCGCAACGTCGGTTCCTATATGCACGAACACAAGGTAAATGCCTTTTTCGAGTGCTGTCTGCGTCGTATTGGAACCATCCGCTCGCGCCAGCAGCAAGAGGAAGCCATCTCCTATCTGGCCGGATTTATGAACCATTACATTGCCGATTCGATCTGTCATCCTTATGTGTACGGGCGCATCGGCTATCCGGTGGATGCCCCTACCTCCATGCATCACGGGATGCACGCACATCTGGAAAATGAGCTCGACGCGATCCTGCTCTGGAAATATAAAAAAAAGAAGCCGTCCGAATTTAACCAGACCGCAACGATCTGTCTAAATGGACAGGAAATCCAGTTTATTTCCCATTTCCTGGCTTCCTGCATCAACGAAACCTATTATCCGATCACCTACCGCAACAACTTCCAGGTTACTCCGGCGATGGTGCACCGCTCCATCTGGGCGCTGCGCTTCGGCTGCCGGACACTCTCGGACAAGAACGGCAAGAAAAAATTCGGCATTGCACAGGTCGAATCCATCTTCGTCAACCACCCAGTTGCTTCCGCGAAAATGGTAACGGACTCCGTAACCGACTACCGGAGCAGCTGTAACCTAAACCACGAAGCATGGAGCAACCCGTGGGATCCGACCCGCGTCTCAACCGCCTCGTTTGTTGATCTCTTCCATGAAACATTGGACAAATGCAGCCGTGTCTATGCGCTTTTAAACAGCGCCGTCACAGACAACATGCCGTTAGATAAACAGGATTTATCGCCGCTTCTGACGGAACTGGGGAATGAGTCTTATCACAGCGGACTACCCGTTGATTAAAAACACGTACTTCGGTTCCTGGTAAATAAAAGCTGTCATATGAGAAACACTCATCTGTTTCTCATATGACAGCTTTTGTGATCACTTTTCTCTTAATTATACACAGAAAATATCCCGTGTCTGTGCAGACAACCTCTTATTCTGCGTTCTCTGTCTCTTCCTCCGCCTCAGTCGTATCGTACTCGCCTGCTGCTTCCTTCTCTTTCACCTTGGAAATCAGCTCTTTGGTATCCGGAAGTTTGAAATCCGCGCCAGCCTCATAGGAACCGCTGATAAACCATGCGTCCTCGTTATCCTGGTCGCTCTCCGGAACGATGCTGTAGGACAGTGCATACTGTTTCCACAGTCCGCCGTAGGAATCTTCACCGGACATCTCAATCGAGAAGTCCTGGGTGTGGACAACGTCGTTGAATCCCTTGATTAAATCTTCCGCATAGGTTCCTATCTGATCATCCGGCAGATCATCCGCAACTACCCAGATCAGCATGATCTGTTTCTTGTTCGGCTCCATATAGAAATGGAAATCGCGGCCGTACTCGTAGGTACTTGTATCCTTGAACATGTCTTCCGCGTCCATGCTGACCTGTGTCCAGTCAATCTCAACATTTTCCTGTGTCTCAAAATTCGGATCTCCGACTACCGTCTCAGAAGTCGGTTTTACAATCGTACTCTCCGTGCATCCGCTGAGCAGCGCCATACACGCAACCATCATTATCAGAAGTTTTTTCATCGTGTTCTTCTATCCCTTCATTCACTCATTCACAGCCAGAACCAGTCCGAACCGCATGGCTATTATATAATATCGCCTTTTGTTTTTGTAGTCATTTTAGAAAAATTCAAAAAATCTTCATACTTTCCAAAATCTCCCGTAAACAATCCATCCGGACCATTTTACCGCCATTTAGCGCATTCAGGTTGTCAATCCAGATCCTCAACCGTAAGCTCTGTGTCATCCTCCTGCACACCCTGCTGTGTTTTGGCATCCTCTGCCTCTTTCTGTGCAAGTTTTTCTTTCAGCGGCTTCTTTTCCGTGGAACCAGTTCTTGCTTTTCCACTCTCTGCCAGCCGGGACGCGGCTGCATCTGCCGCCGGAACCTGTCCTGAACCAGATCGCACATCCATGTCAGACTCTGCCTGCTCTGTGCTCTCATCTGCCTCCGCTGTGCCAGACGCCCAGTAGGACGCGCCCATCCGCTTTTCAAGCAGTTTTTCAAACTCTTCCTGCGAACAGCCGATCTCCTGCAGACGCTGTCTTCTCCGTTTTCTCCGGTCCTCCTGACGTCTCTTTTCTTCCTGGTGACGCCGGTAGAACAGCCATACAAGCGCCGCACACGCCGCTGCCAGAAGCACACTGACGACCACAATCAGCACCGTTCTCACCGATACTTTCGGAAGTTTCGGCAGGGTCAGGTGAAACGAAGATTTCGCCTGCTTCGATTTTCCGGACGCACCTGTATTGGATGCTGCCGAATCCGATGCCGTATTTCCGTCATCCGAAGCCGTCTCCCCGTTTGCTTCCGCTTCTGCCGCCGATGCGCTGATCAGATACACCTGTCCAATCTTGCGGTCATTGTATTTGTAAGAAAGCAGTGCCACCGCACCCTGCGGCGCATCCTCCGGCAGATCTGTTACCACCGTCTTCTCCGCATCCGCAAACGAAGCATCCTTCGGGAGCGTGATGACTGCCAACGTATCCATCGATAAATCGGATGGCTGATAGCTATTATCTCCGATCTGCACCGGCTGATCGCCGCTTGTGTATGCCGTCTCATTTTCCGAAATATTTACATTTTTAAATCGTAGAAAGCCGAAATCCATCAATGCAATCGTATCCTGATAATGGGTCGCCTGCGTACTCTTCATCGTGACCGCGATCTGGCGTCTGTCATCCTTGATCGCATAGGTAACAAGCGTCTGCCCGGCAATCGATGTGTAACCGGTCTTTCCGGCTACCGCATATGGATAATAGTTCGGACTCTCTGTGTCAGTCGTGATAAGAAGCTTGTGCTCCGGCTGGATGGTCACACCGTCCGGATTGTTCTTCGTCGCCGGTAAGCGGTAGCTCTTATCCTTACTGATCGTTAAAAGCGTGTCATTTTTATACGCCGCCGATGCGATCAGCGCCATATCATACACCGAGGTGAGCTGTGTGTCGTCATTCAGACCGGACGGATTCGCAAAATGGCTGTTCTCACAGCCAAGCTCCGCCGTCTTCTCGTTCATCATCTTCACAAAACCGTCGCGGCTTCCGCCCACATGCTCCGCCAGCGCATTCGCCGCCTGGTTGGAAGAACGCATCAGCAGCAGGTAGAGACAATCGCGCACCGAAAGCGTGTCGCCCTCCTCGATGGAGTTCTTGTTTCCGCTGCCATCTTCCACGTTGTAAACAGCATCGTGGGAAAATGTGATCGTATCATCCAGACTGCTGTTCTCTATGACTACGAGCGCCGTCAATATTTTCGTGATACTTGCCGGCGCCTTCTGCACATGGATGTTCTGCCCGAATAAAACCGCCCCGGAGTCCGCATCCATGACAATTCCTGCCTCCGACTCGATCCCCGTATCCGAGGGCCAGTCCGGCTTTGCAAATGCCGTCATCGGCATTCCGGCAGCCATCAGTGCCGTGATCATCAAACTTATCAGTAAACGTCTTAATCTCTTCATACGATTCCTTCCTGTCAGCTTTCCTTTTCCGGAAATCCTTTGGTATCATGAACGATATAAATTGGACGATCCTTCAATTCTGTAAACAGGATCGCGATATACTCCCCGATAATTCCCACAATCACGAACAGCATCGCGAACATAAAGCATAAAAGCACTACGATCGTCGCGTAACCATTGGGCGTTCCCTTGACCGCCCACTCATAAATCGTTTCCAGCATCACGAGCAGCCCCAGAAAGCCCACGATAATTCCCGAGTAAATGCCGAGCTTTAGCGGCAGATCCGAAAAGCAGAGAATCGTATTGATCGAAAATTTAAATAATTTCCGGATACTGTACTTGCTCTCGCCCGCCACCCTGGCTCTCGCCTCATACTCGATGGTCGTCCGGTTAAATCCGATATTCTGCACATAGCCGCGCAGGAAACGCACTTTTTCCCGGTAATTGGTCTTTAACACCTGCGCCGCATTGGCAGTCAGCGCAAAGAAATCGGATGCGTTATTTTCCAGCTTCACATCTGAAATCTTGTTCAAAAATTTATAAAAAGCAGAAGACGTCAGGTTTTTGATGAATCCAGCCGATTTATTTTTCGTCCGGACCATGTTGATAACCTCATAGCCCTCTTCGAATTTTTCGATTATCTGCGCCACACATTCCGGCGGATGCTGCAGATCGGCATCCATACACACGATGCCCTCCCCGCTGCTGTGGTCCAGCCCCGCAAGCATCGCCGCCTCATGGCCAAAGTTACGGGAAAAGTTGATCACACGTACCCGCGGATCCGCTGCTGCCAGTTCTGCCAGAATCTGACCCGAGGCGTCCGCACTTCCGTCGTTGACAAAAATCAGTTCGTAATTCCATGGCAGCGCCTCAAAAACCGGAGTTGCCTCCCGATAGAACTCATGCAGCGCCTTTTCCTCGTTGTAAACAGAAATCACGATCGAGATCGTCTTTGGTTTCTGTCCGTTCATATCTTCCATCCTGTTCTGCATGGTCGACTGTCTGGTTTCATTTTTCTTCTTATCTTCCATGCTGTCTGTCCGTTTTTTCTTATCTTTCTTACTCATATTTCATCTTTCAATTAAGCATCCGGGTCATCCAAAATTTCGATCGCTATCGAAGAATGTGCCGGAACCCGTTTTTCCACCGGCGGCAGCGTCATATAGTCGCCGTAAATCCACTCCAGCACATGCTCATAGCCCACCGGCACCATCAGCTTTGTGTCCTCAAACGGCAGATCCACCGCGTGCTCGCACCATGCGCCCTCCAGCGTTACATAGAGATAATCCGGCTGGTAATTGCTGTAATACCAGTGTTTCGTTTTCTTTTTGCGATCCTTCGCCGCTGCAAGTCTCTGCAGCTTAAATAAAATCGGCATCGGGACAAGGTGTCCCACACCTGCCAGCACACCAACCCGCAGCTTATCCATCAGGCTGTATTTGCTGAAATCAATCTGATCACGGTGTGCGATCGCCATTCCATAAATAACCTTCTGAAGAAATTTTGCGCTCCACGCGCCCACCTTACTATCCGGCAGGCGGTCAAGGACGAACAGATCCACCCAGAGATGGTTTAATTTTCCCTCATAAAACTGCATCTGCTCATTGTCCTCATGGACGCGGCTGTTGTCATAGATGACGCGCGTTGTAAAATCATAAAACACCTTGCCACCCCGGATCTCCTCCGGGCGCAGCAGGGACATTCCCTCCGGCAGCTCCCGCGGCGCTACCTTCAAAAACATCTCATAATTGGCACGTGTAAATGCCAGATCGACATCATCATCCCACGGGATAAATCCCTCATGACGCACTGCGCCCAAAAGTGTCCCGGAATCCAGCATATAGGAAATCTTGTATTTCCGGCAGATCCGGTCTATCTCCTTCAAAAGGCGCAGATTCGCCCGGTGAACCTTCTCAAGCCCCGGATACGGCGGCAGTTTGACCGCCCTGCGGCTCTCTGATTTTTCCTCATTCATGATGGTTGTCCCCTCATTTTCTCCTGCAACTGCTCATTCTCTGTCACAGCTGCTCATTTTCACAGGCATTTTCTTACAGGCAGAGTATCTCCCCGCCTGTGAATTGCCGCGGTCCCCGTCCCTACTGACGGCATGCCTCACGAAGTGTCTTTGCCATATAATCAATCATTTCATCTGTCATGCCCGGATAAACGCCGACCCAGAAGGTATCGCGCATGATACGGTCGGTATTTTCCAGAGTTCCGGCTACGCGGTAGCCGCAGTTTTCTTTCCGCATCTCATCAAAGCACGGATGCTTGATCAGGTTTCCGGCAAAGAGCATACGCGTCTGCACGCCCTTTTCCTCGACATATTTGACTACCTTGTTCCGATCCACGCCCTCTTGGCAGGTCAGAAGGAAACCAAACCAGCTCGGATCGGAATGCTCACAGGCAACCGGCAGGATATATGCGTCCTCGGTTCCGGCAAGTCCCGCTTTCAGACGGGCGAAATTGTGTTTTCTGCGCTCCACGAAGGATGGAAACTTTTCAAGCTGCGCGCAGCCGATCGACGCCTGCAGGTCGGTCGCCTTTAAATTATATCCAAAATGGGAGTATACATATTTATGGTCGTATCCAAGCGGCAGCTCACCATACTGGCGGTCAAATCGGTGACCGCAGAGGTTATCGCAGCCGGACGGGCAGACACAGTCGCGTCCCCAGTCGCGGAAGGAACGGATAATCTTGTTTAAAAGCGGATTGTCCGTGTACACGGCGCCGCCCTCGCCCATCGTCATGTGGTGTGGCGGATAAAAGCTGGACGTTCCGATATCTCCGATCGTACCGGTAAAATGCCACTCGCCGTTCAGCTCATAGCGGCTTCCGAGGGCATCACAGTTGTCCTCCACCAGCCACAGGTTATGACGGTCACAGAATTCTTTTACCTTCTGTAAATCAAACGGATTTCCCAGTGTGTGGGCGATCATAACCGCTTTCGTCTTCTCTGAAAGCGCCGCCTCCAGCTTATCGGCGTCGATGTTGTATTGTGGAATCGTCACATCCACAAACACCGGAACTGCGCCATACTGGATCGCCGGGGTTACCGTCGTCGGGAAACCTGCCGCAACCGTGATAATCTCATCGCCGCGGCACACCCGGCGCTCTCCCAGCAATGGGGAAGTCAGCGCCATAAATGCGATCAGGTTCGCAGAGGATCCGGAGTTTACAAGGGAACAGTATTTGACGCCCAGGTACTTCGCAAGCCCCGCCTCAAACTGATCGGTGTAACGTCCGGAGGTCAGCCAGAACTCCAGCGCACTGTCTACCAGATTGACCATCTCATGGTTATCGTAAACGCGGGACGCATACGGAATCCGCTGTCCCTCGGTAAATTCTTTTTTCTGATTATGATATTTATCACAATACTCTGCCACCAGATCGAGAATCTGCTGACGCGCAGCCTCTTTTCCGTCCGACAGGGTTACTTTTTCTTCTGCCATGTTTCTCCTCCTGCTTTTGCTACCGTTCTCTGCCGCACCCGTTCTGCCTGCTACCAGACACACCTTTCGTGCAGCCACCTGCATCTATCTATTTTCTTCAAACCGAGCCGCATACGCCCGGATCTGCTCATCCGTCACCTCGCGCATATCCGCTCCGGCAAGCCACTTCTTCGACCATTCCACCGTCGCAGCCATCGCCTCTTCTACATGGAAGTGCGGCTTCCAGCCAAATACCTTTTTCACTTTGGAACAATCCAGTTTCAGAAAATTCGCCTCATGCGGACCTCCGTCATAGCGGTTGATCCAATGCATCCCGCCGCCCCATGTTTCACAGAACAGATCCGCCAGACGTCCTGTATTGACGCAGTCACAGTCATCCGGTCCGACGTTGTAGCAGCCCGCCAGCTCCGCATTTTCCCACTGCGCCTTTGCCACCGTCAGATACAAAAACAGCGGCTCTAACACATGCTGGAACGGGCGCGTCGAATGCGGATTCCGCACGATGATCGGCTCTTTCTTTTCCGCTGCACGCACGCAATCCGGCACGATCCGGTCCGCCGCAAAATCACCGCCGCCGATCACATTGCCAGCACGGCAGGTTGAGACGGCGCAGCGACCGTCCGTGAAGAACGACTGCTTATAGCTGTGTGTCACCAGCTCCGAACAGGATTTGCTATTGGAATACGGATCATAGCCGTCCAGCGGGTCATTTTCGCGGTAACCGTACTCCCATTCCTTATTTTCATAAACCTTGTCCGTCGTCACATTGACGAGAGAGCGGACGGATTCACACTGTCTGGCGCATTCCAGCACATGAACCGTACCCATGACATTCGCCGCATACGTGCCGACCGGATCCCGGTACGACTCGCGCACGATCGGCTGCGCTGCCAGATGGAGTACAATCTCCGGCTTCGTCTCATCAAACACCTGTTTTAAATGGGCAAAATCGCGCACATCCCCATCCACATGGTGAATCGTCTCCCTCAGATGCAGGATCTCAAACATCGACGGCTCGGTCGGCGCTTTCAGCGCATAGCCGGTCACCTCCGCCCCCGCCAGATGTAGGATGCGGACCAGCCAGCTTCCCTTAAAGCCTGTGTCACCGGTCACAAGGACCCGTTTTCCTTTATAAAAATCAAGAAGTTCCATGGTTTTCCTCTTTTTAATTAATTTCGTGATTTCATCACTCCATTATCTTTGCTGAGTGCTCTTATTATATTTCTCACCCGTCCACTCACGATTCGCATCTTCGATGCTTACCGCTGCTGACGCAGCTATCGTGATCGCCATTCGCCGTTCGCCATAAATCTGCAAGCAGCTTTCTGGCTCACTTGCGCTCATTATATCATACTTTCTTACAGGATTTGTGTATATTCCTTGAATTTTCCCTTACAGTATATTATTTCCACAGCTTCCAGGGTGCATTGCCTTCCTGCCACATCTGTTCCAGCTGCATCTTGTCACGCTGGGTATCCATACATTTCCAGAAACCGTCGTGGCGGTATACCATCAGCTGTCCGTCCTTGGCAAGCTGCTCCAACGGCGCTTTCTCAAAGACGGTATCATCGCCCTCGATATAGTCAAAGACGCCCGGTTCGAGTACCATGAATCCGCCGTTGACGATCTTGCCGTCATCATCGTTCTTCTCACGGAACTCGCGGATGTGTCCGTCGCTGTCAACATCCATGACACCGAAACGCTGTCCGATGTTGACGCCGGTCAGGGTCGCGATCTTGCCGTGCTGCTTGTGGAATGCCACCAGCGCGTCCAGATCCACGTTGGAAACGCCGTCGCCGTAGGTCAGCATGAACGTCTCATCCCCAATGTAATCGCGGATACGTTTGATACGACCGCCCGTCATCGTGTGCAGTCCGGTATCGACCAGCGTCACGCGCCACGGCTCGGAATAGTTGTTATGCACCTGCATCTCGTTCTTCGCCAGATCGAAGGTCACATCCGACGTATGCAGGAAATAATCAGCAAAATACTCTTTTACTACATACTGTTTGTAGCCCAGACAGATCACAAAATCATTGAACCCATACTGGGAATAGTGCTTCATGATATGCCAGAGAATCGGCTGTTCTCCGATCTCGATCATTGGCTTTGGTTTTAAATGGCTTTCCTCGCTGATTCGTGTACCGAATCCACCCGCTAATATTACAACTTTCATTGCACTTCTCCTTCTGTCCATCGTTTTTATCGAAATATATTCAAATGGTTTTCTTCCAAAATTCTCATCGCATCCCGCACTGCATCCGGGTCGTTATGCAGGTAGGTTTCCAGATCCTCATCGCTCGCCGTCCGGTAATTCAGTCCCAGCTCCCTTGATACCTGTAAATATGCTTTCCGGTACGGTGCTGTCCGGATTTCTGCCCGGGTTGTCCATGCATTTCCAAAGACCGTCAGCACGGTAAATGCCAGCATACAGACCTTTAAAAGTGTGCGGGCTGCCCGTTTCTCCGGCACGCGTGTTTTCGCCTTATCTGCCTCTGTTTCCTGCGCCTTTTCCCGGCACACACTCCAGACGAGTGCAAACGTAAGCAGAATTCCTACAATTCCCATCTGATACTGTATCTCGTACCGCGAGGACATCCCGTACTCGTCCTTCAGGAAAATCCACCGCGCCGCCAGCACCAGCAGATGGTTACAGCCGCCGCTGAGAACCAGCAGAAGCGGAAAAATAGTCTTTTTATAAAGCTGAAACCGCACATTCAGATACAGTGCCAGCAGATACGAAACAAACACTGCCAGCCCCAGCAGATACACCAGATGCAGCCGGACAAACCAGGGGCTTCCTGCCTCCAGATCCTGAATCTGCGCCACGCCAATCACCGACGATGCCACCGCTTTCAGCAGAAACCGCAGGAAAAAGAGCGGCTGGGCGGCAAATTCCTGAGCGATTGAAACATCCGTCACTGCTCCACGGTGCACGTAAACTGCCTGTGAATTGCTCCAAAGATATAATACCATCGCAAGAACCGTTGTCAATGCCCCGATGCACCAGGTTCTCCGGCACTTTCGGCTCCAGGAGCGGCTGCTTGTTTCAGCACCCCCGCGCCGATCCGCCAGCCACAGTGCGCCGTATGCCAGCACCAGAATCACCGCATAGCCGCCGCTGTACGGTCCTGCCACCAGCACGACCAGCAGGATCGGCAGAATTGCCAGAAGCACCCGGTCAGACATATTCCGGCACCGGGTCGCCGCTGCATGGTCGAGGACTGCAAAATGGAATAAAAATCCGGAGATCGACAGAGTGCAGACCCAGCCGGTCCCATTCGTCATCATTTCCCATTTATTCAGACTGAAATATACAAACTGAATCAACAGGAAGGAAAGATAGCCGACCGAGCGGTTCCGCTCTGCGTAGAGCGCCAGCACCGCCGCGCCCGCACCCAGGCTCAAAACACCCAGAATCATGTCAAAATACGTATTATAGCCAAATAGTTTCACATTGATAATGCGCCCCAGATACGTGATCGGAACGCGCGTCAGGATATCCGGTACAAAGAATTTCGCCGGATTTGTCACATCCGGCAGATACGAATTGACCAGCCGGATATAATCCGAATACGCCACATTGTCCGAGGCATGAAATATATACCAGATATAAAACAAAATCCCCAAAATAACCGGAAGCCCTAAAAATACACGGCGTTTCATCCGTTTCTCCTCTTTAAAATGCTCAGCTGGTTCAAGTAAAGTTCAAATAACTGACGGTGTTTCTTCGTAATAACCTCCAGAATCACACCACTGATCCACAACAGGAACGAAATCACATAGAGCCCGGAACACGCGATCAGGGTCGGGAACTTCGGCACCATGCCGGTTGCCAGATAGCCGCTGAGCACCGGCGCGAAAAATGCCGTTGCAATCGCAAAACAAATGAGTCCCAGCCATCCAAAGAACGCAAATGGCTTGTAATCCCGGAAGAGTCTCGCGATCGTGCGCAGCACCTTAAATCCATCCGAAAATGTATTTAACTTTGACACACTTCCCTCCGGGCGGTCACGGTATCCAACCGGGATCTCCACCAGCTTAAAGTTCTTGTCCAGCGCATGGATGCTCATCTCCGTCTCAATCTCAAATCCGGTCGAAAGAATCGGGAAGCTCTTGACAAATTCATAGTTAAATGCACGCGCGCCTGTCATGATATCCTTGATATTGCTCTTGAAAATCAGGTTGATAAGCCCACGCACCAGACGATTTCCCGTATTGTGGAACGGACGCTTATTTTCGGTAAAATACGTCGAAGAAAGGCGGTCGCCGATGACCATATCCGCTTTTCCCTGTAAAATCTGGTCTGCCAGCTTTCTCGCGTCCTCCGCCGGGTAGGTGTCATCGCCGTCCGTCATGACATAGCACTCCGCGTCAATGTCGCGGAACATGCTGCGGATGACATTTCCCTTGCCCTGCTGGTATTCATAGCGCACAACCGCGCCTGCCTCCCTGGCAATCTCATCCGTGTGATCCGATGAATTATTGTCATATACATAGATCGTTGCCTCCGGCAATGCCTCGCGGTAGTCCTTGACCACCTTGGCAATCGTCTGACCTTCATTATAACACGGAATTAATACCGCTATCTTGTCCATTTTTCTCCTCCCGTTTTCACTCTTCCACCGTTTTGGCGGACCATTCCGGATTGATCACAACAGCCCGTTTTGTCTCAGCTGTACTTACCAATTCCAATTTTATCTCTCTCTGAAGCCCTGTCAGATCAAGCTGTACTTCCACCGGTTCATATTCCTTCTGTCCCGCCTGGATCACAGCAGCCGTCCGGCTGTTTGTCCCATCCGAGGCGATGATTTTCACTTCAAATGGCTGCTTCAGCACCCAGTAGTCCGGATCACACAGAACCGCCCGGATAGTCGGATGATCGTCGCCGCTGGTATTCTCCCAGCGCCATTCTGGTACTTCTTTTTCCGATTCCTGTGCATCCATGAAAATCTCCTGTGTGCGGTACCAGCAGTTTTCGCGTCCATGCGCCATCTCAAGCCCTGCCAGTGTAAAGGACTGACTGCCCTGCAGGATTGTTTCCTGATACTCCATATCATGCACGTACCATCCCGCCTCATTCATCCATTCCAGATAGCTTTCCAACGTCTCAAGTCCCTGCGGGATCATGTCATAGACGCCCTCGCCTGCCTCCATCGCCGCCTCGATTTCATCGATATAGGCGTCTTTCTGCTCCGAAAGCTCATTGACGATCGAATACCGGTTCCAGACCGGCACATCTTCGCCCGCAAGCCGCGCATAACTCCCCACATCCGACCAGGTCAGGAAAATGCGGTCAATCTTGGAACGTTCTTCCGGTGTAAACAGCTGATGATCGTGAAATACGTAAGGCAGGTTGCTGCGGATACTCTCACAGCTCACCGCCCGCATCGCCCATTCCCCGCCGTTCCAGACACAGGTGTAAGCATCGTAAGCGCGCCCGGCGTAAACAACTATAAACATAATTGCAAATACAACGCCGCCTGTCAGCCTGGGAGAAATGGAAGCCATTCCCTGGAGCACCAGGCACCCGCAAAGCATTCCAGCAAATAAGATTCCGCCCATAAAATAGCGGCTGTGTCCCGTCGTTGCCGCCCAGAGAATAAAGGATGCGGCATACAGCAGAAATAGGGTTCCCGTCCTGCTTCTGACCCGCTTCCAAATCCAGCAGAGCCCGGCTCCCGCCGCTCCCAGATACATCAGCGCCAGATCCAGGTTGTATTTCGCCGGAATCTCACTCAGACGGTAATCTGGATGCCGTATCATCGAATATGCCCACAAAAGAAACTCTTTTATATTGCTGGGTCCCCATCTCGGATCCTTAAAGTCCGTTTTCCCAAAATACGGCGAATGAAACAGGCTGTTATAATAAGGATAAACTGGATTTTTCATCGCTATCCCATTGTAAATCAGGTACACGCTGACGGGAATCACCCCCGTCACCAGACACCCCAGAAACAGCTTCGGTGTCAGATACTTCCGGATTTTCCACAGATACAGAAGCACCAGCGGCACCAGATACACGATATTCGTCATCTTGAGGCAGAACAGGATTCCACCAAACAGGCAGAATAAAACCGCCTCGCGCTCCCGCTTCGCCTCATCCAGCCCACGCAGAAGCAGAAATACCATTTCCAGCAGAAACGGCAGCGCCAGAAGCTCGACCATGTAGCTGCCGCTCTCCTGAATCAACTCCAGGCGGCTGACAATCAGAAATGCCAGTACCGGCGCAAGATGCTTCGACCAGCTGCATTTTCTTTCCAGCCGGTCTGCCTCCATGCTCAGGAACACCGTTACCTGCCGATAAACCACAAGCATCGCCAGTGCGTTTAACAATGTCCCCATCCGAAGCCCAAAAAGCGCCCTGAATGGATAAAACATCCGGTCGCCCAGCCGGAAACCGAACATCTGGAACCGTCCCGGTATCACATGATAATGAAGGTTGTCCACAAATCCGGGAATCTGCGACAGCAGGTGATAGTTCTGCGTATCATAGCTCTGATCCGGGGCAAATCCCTTGACCGAAAAGAATGCCAGGATGAACAAGCTTCCCGCTATAAAAAACGGGCTCACTCCTGCATGGTCCCATTCAAATCTTCCGATTGCCGCCATGACAGCGCCGCATAAAACGAGTGCTGCCGCCCGCGACAAAACCGTTCCCTGTGGTACATGTAAAAGCCATGCCAGAAGATCCAGCACTTCCAGCCACCAGATAAAAAGCGTATAGGCAAGCAGCACTGCAAAGCTGCGGGTAGTGACTCTCCATTTCGCCGTTTTGTCTGCCGGCCTGTTTCCAAATAACATACTTTTCCCTTGTAATCATCCAGTTTTCTTCATGAACCTGCTGAATCATTACTTCCTTTCCATGAAACAAAATATATCTTAAAAGAAATATTCTTCCATCATCGGCACGAAAACCCCCGCCAGTGTTATTATCGTTGCGGGCACCGGAAGATGCAGCTCCTGAATCTTAAATGTCTCCTGCTCCGGCACGACAATCGCAGTGTCGCTGTACCCACGGATCCGCCCGCCGTCGCGTCCCAGAAGCCCGATAACCTTAAGCCCCTTTGCCTTTGCCGTCACGGCTGCATACAGGACATTTTTTGAATTGCCCGAGGTTGAGATTCCGAGGAACACATCCCCCTCTTTTCCATATCCAAGCACCTGTTCCGCGTAAATCATGCTGCCGTCCACATCATTCATAAATGCGGTGGTCAGCCCCGCATGGCCGGTCAGCGCGATCGCCGGAAGTCCCTGCTGCAGCTTTTCGGAAAGTTCCGCTCCCATCTGTGGATCCACCGTTTTCAGTGCCTTTTCTATCTCTTCCGAAACTGGGCGTTTCTTCACAAACCCCTTCATCAGCTCGCCCACGATGTGCTCCGAATCCGCACAGCTTCCGCCATTTCCGGCAATCAGAAGTTTTCCGCCGCGCTCATAGCACTCTTTCAGCGTCTCATACGCAGTGCGAATATCCGCTTTCACCGGTGCAAGAACCGGATAGCGGCTGATCAGCTCGTCTAGGTACTCGTATTCCTTCATGATTTCTATTTCCTCCTGTCAGGTTTTTCGATGTCTATTGAGCTTCTGCATCATAAAATAAATACTCCTGCTCAAACATTTCCAGATTGTTCTGCGCTTCTTCCTCCGGCACCGCTGTGTCGGATACCCGCGCAAGCATATTTCCATTTTCAAAAAACAGATCGGTCAGGCTGCCTCTGCGGATCTGCTCCCGCAGAAGATCCAGACTCCACTCCCAGCTTCCCGGTCCCAGATAGCCTGCTTCCGCGTAGACATAATCTGTCTTCGCATACGCCATATAGGTTTCAAACGCCTCCGGCGAGTTGACGAGTTCGACGTTGCCCCACGGCGATGTAATATCCTTATACGACTCCACATTGCACGGGAACTGCAAACAGTACGGATGCGTTCCAAATGCGATCACCCGGTTTTCCGGATCCTGCGACACTTCCTGCCAGATCAGCGTGTTTCCCTTTTCCTCCATCCGCGCCTGTTCCTGCGCCCGGTGGTTGACACGCCCTTTATTCAGAAGATGAATCTCCGAAAATCCAGCCGTCCACGCCCAGCTGCTGATCGCCGTGACAATCAGATTTAATACCAGCAACGGCGCCAGGCACTTCGACGCGAGCGGATAAAAGCCGATTTTCTTAAAATACACCATCGCCCGGCATGCCCCCAGAATCAGCATAGAATACAGAAGCATGAAATAATTTCCGTCGATCTGGTAAAGCATCGACAGGCTGATCAGGCTGACGATCACAAATGGGAAGAAAATTACCAATGCCGCGTTCCAGATATGGGACTGCTCATCTCCCTTTTTGGAGAAAATCCCATAAAGCACCAGCATCACAATCAGCACCGCCATCAGCGAGGTTCCCCACGCCAGAATTACATGCCCCATATCTTCACCCTGCGGCTGCATCAGCATCTGCCAGATGCGCCGCGCCAGCACATGAAGCGTTGATTCCTCCTGATAATTCTGCGGCAGCTCCGAGGTAGCAAATGGGTATTTCATTTTAAAACCAAACCATGCAAAAATCGAAGTAAACACCGAAGTGACCGGCATTCCCGTGATCTTCATCGTCCGCGCCCAGATACCAACCAATGCCCCAAACGGCAGGCATAAGGAGCCAATCAGGCGGACCAGATGGTGAAACAGGTCAGCCGCCGCCCCGCGCTCATGAAACCAGAACCACAGAAGGTACAGCCCCATCATGCCAAATACGGCAGTGGAAAAGACCAGGGAGGTCGGCTTCATCGTGAGGGACAGGAAATAGGAACCGGCTGCCCCGGAGAGGAATATCCAATGATTTTCATACACATGAATATACTGAAAGAAACATCCCAGCATAATAAGCTGCAGCAGCCACGTAATCAAATCCGCCTTGGCTGTGAGCGTCATATTCATGATGCCCGGCACCGAAACCGTCAAAACAGCTGCCATAATTCCCGGCAAGACGCTGTGATACGTTAGTTTCTTCTCTGTCTCCTGCTTTCGATTGCCCGTCAGCAGCACCGCATTCCAGACCATCGCCCCGATTCCCAGAACTGCCAGCCAAAGGTTAAAGAACGTCAGGTAGCTGTGACTCGCCAGATCGCAGAGCGGCAGAGTCAGCACCTCAAAGCCCTTCGAATACACATAGACCATGCCGACCAGCCCCGGATTCTCATACAGCCCGGTTCCGCCTGCCACAATGTACTGGGAACGCACACCATACCAGAGTGTATCAAAGTCGAGTGCGATATTCAGGCGTCCCACCTGAATCAGGAACATCAGGACACACCAGCCCGCCGCCAGCGTCCATGCCCGGCGCACCCGGCGCGGTATTTCCCGCGATGCCCCGCTGCCAGCCGGTTTGTTACTGTTCACGCATACGTGCCCAGTAACGGAATTTGCCGTGGCTTCGCATTTAAATACGGCAAATTCCTGCTGCCACCACGTTTTCTTACGGCACTTTCGGTTCCAAAAGTGCCTACCTGTGAACAGTAACGCCTGTTTCCCTGCCTCAATCACATGAACCGACACCTTGTCCCTGCCATCCAGCATCCAGGAAAGCGTCTGCCATCCCATGATGCACTGGCAGGAAATCGAGGAAAAATCAAAGCCCAGCGCCGCCACACCCAGAGCATAGACACTCAGGCGCATCCAGGCGATTTTTCCAACGCCAAGGGCAGAAAGGAGGCAATACACAACGATTGCAAAGGAGGCGCCAAAAAGGAAGTCCATATAAAAAGAAAAATAAGGCCACTCCCAGACCGTTCCCCTGAAAAACACCCGTTTTCTCAAAAACCGCCCGATCGCCAACAGGCTAATCAGATACATCGCCGACACCACCATCGGCAGAAATACCACATGAATCCAGGAAAACACCAGCACAACCACCGTCAGCCAATACATCCGGCTGCGTCCGCGCTTCAAAAGCGCCAGCCCCCCAAAGATCAAGACTGCCAGAATCGCAATCTCCACATACATCCGTTTCGATTCCGTGAAATGAATGTAATCCGCAAAAAAACCATTTCCCGTAAACAGCGTTTTCGCCGGAATCAGAACCGCCGCCACACAGAACAGCACCAGAAAAAGACCAGCCATGCGCACGGCTGCGTCTGGTCGTCCGTTTTGTCTCTGATTCTGCATGTCGATGGTTCCTCTCTTTCTAGTTTATGTACTCCCGGAATCTTTTTGTGAGCCGCATTCTATATACGCCCGCCTAAAATCCCGCGCACCGCATCCAGCAGCGTCTCCGCATACGCATCATAACCGCCCGCCGGGCAGCTTCCGTCCTCTTTTATAAGTCCAGCCGCCCTATCTTCCGCGTGTTCTTTCGCCCCATAGCCGGTTCCGACAAGGACCCCGGTCACGCCGAAGTTTTTTCCTGCCTGCGCGTCGATGCGCTTGTCCCCGATCATATAGGAATGCACCTTATCAATGCCCTCCGGCAGATCTCGCTCTGCCATCTCAAACATTCCCGTCTCCGGCTTGCGACAATGGCATTTTTTCTTATAAAGTCCAATCCCATGCTCCGGGTGGTGCGGGCAATAGTAGAACGCATCTACGTGTGCTCCGTCACGCTCCAGCACCTCATTCATATAATCATGAAGGATTTTTACATCCGCCTCGGTATAGTAACCTCTCGCCACGCCCGCCTGGTTGGTAATGACGATCACCTTATATCCGGCCTCGTTCAGGAGACGGACCGCCTCTGCGGTACCGTCAATCAGCTTCAAATCTTCTTTTCGGTGAAGATAATTGACCTCCACGTTCATCGTGCCATCACGGTCGAGGAATACTACTTTACAGCTATTTTTACACATGGAATGTATACTCCTTATCCGGCATCTGCACCTGAATATCGCGGTAGTCCCAGCGGTCCTCATCGCAGATCCAGCTCTGAGCGCCGCGCAGTTCGAAATTCCAATCCATCAGCTGTCCGCCTGCCGCTTCCAGACGGCGCGCCACCTGATGTTTAACATTGTATGGGCAGTACACAAGAAGGAAGCCGCCGCCGCCAGCACCTAAAAGCTTTCCGCCGAGGGCGCCCGCTTTTTTCGCCTCGTCATAGAGCATATCAATCTGCGGATTTGTGATCTTGCTGCTCATCCGCTTCTTGCTCTCCCAGCCGTAATCCAGGAGGCGGCCAAAATTGTGGAGATTTCCCTTTAAAAGCTCGTCCTTCATCGCATAGGAAAGCGCCTTTACCTCGCACATCGCCTGAAATGCGTCCGGTTTCTTATAGTTGCTTACCTGATCCTTGATAATATTCGCGGATACATGGATATTGCCCGTGTAGCATAACAACAGGTTATACTGCAGCTCATTGATAATATCGCGGCGGATGCGGAGCGGGTTTACCACGACGTTGTTGCGTCCGTGAAATTCGATAAAGTTAAAGCCGCCGAAGGTCGCCGCATACTGATCCTGATAACCGCCTGAAATCCCCAGATCGATCCGCTCCACGCCGTAAGCCAGATCCGCCATCGCATAATTATCCAGCGTAATTCCTTTCCAGCGCGCCATCGCGGTCAGAAGACTTACCATGACGGTCGAGGAGGTTCCAAGTCCCGAACCAGCCGGAGCATCACACTGTAAATAAACCTCGCATCCCTGCTTGATATCCATCGCCCGCAGCGCTGCTGTGACAAGATCCAGCCGTCCATCGCAGACGTAATTTTCCTTCGCATTGTACTTGACTGTCATATCAAAATCCAGGGAATGAACCGTGATCTGGTCATCATCCCTCGGAATGATCGAACAATATGCATATTTATTGATAGTACTTCCGATAATGGCACCGCCCTGTTCTACACAGAATGGTTCTACATCCGTACCGCCGCCGCCAAAGCTCACGCGCAGCGGCGCTCTTCCTCTGATTACCATGTAATGTCTCCTTTTCTTACATCCTCCTGGAACCGGAAATAATCCTCCGGCACACCGATATCAATAAAATAGCCATCATTTACGATGCCGCCGAGACGTCTTTCCTCCTGCATCCACCTGGGGATGCACTCATTTTCCAGCGAAACTTTTCCCTCCGGAATCTCGTCCAGCAGCGCCCGCTTCATCAGGTACACACCGCCGTTGATCGTGCCCGCCCCAGTATTGCCGTTTTTCTCATTAAAAGCGGTCAGCAGCCCGTCGGTCAGGCGCGCCGCCCCATAACGTGAAATATCCGGCACACCGCGCAGAACCAGCGCCATCTCCAGATTTTTTTCCTGCTGGATCCGGCTCAAATCACCGAAATCCATCTGATAAAATGTATCGCCATTCAGGACAAAAAACTGCTTGTCCGTCACATATTTCCCGGCATTCTTGATCGCGCCCGCCGTGCCGAGCAGCTCTTCCTCATACGCATACCGCGCCCGGATGCCAAACCGCGATCCGTCTCCAAAATATTCTTCCACCATGCCGCCCTTATAACCGACGGCAAAAATAATATCATCAATTCCGCTTTTTTTCAGCCCCTGAAGCACATACTCCAGAAACGGCTTACCTTCAACCAGCGCCATCGGTTTCGGACGATCGCTTACCACACTGCGAAGCCGCGTCCCCAGTCCGCCAGCCAGAATGATTGCCTGCATACTGTACTTCCTTTCTGTCTGTTGTTTCCAACTCAATTTTTACTGTTTTTATACTGAAAGATACAATTTTTACTGTTGTCAATCTGTCAACCGCTATTAAGTCCAGTTTAACTTATATATCTTACCACATTTCCCTAGTGATTTCCACTAGATAGGACGGTTTTATGCTGTTACCACTTTCCCATCAGATTCGCAGCGCTTCCTTGCGGAAATTGCAACAATTTGTTGATTTTTTTGCATGATTCGACAGATTTTTTCATTTGGCAGACACTCTGTTCCGTGCTACAATCTTAGTTATAAATTGGGATTTGGAGGAAATGCATATGGCACGTGATATGACAAAAGGAAATATAACCGGACACCTGATTGCCTACGCGGTTCCGCTTGTTTTTGGAAATTTATTTCAGCAGCTCTACCATACGGTCGATTCGGTGGTTGTCGGACAATTTTACGGAAAAGAAGCATTGGCGGCGGTCGGCGCGGCGGGTCCGATCATGAATATCCTGACTTTTCTGATTGTGGGACTGTCACTCGGCGCATCGATTTTGATGGCAAGCTACTTTGGAGCAAAAGATTACCAGCATTTGAAAGATGAATTTGCGACCTCTGTACTCTCCGGACTGCTTTTGACCATCGTGCTCTCCGGAATCTCACTGGCCGGAAGCCGCCTGTTTATCCGTCTGACGCAGACGCCGGAAGAGATATCGGCGCAGGCATCCTTGTATTTGCAGATTATCTCGCTGGGTCTTATTTTTACCTTTTTTTACAATATTTTCTCCGCCGCCCTGCGCGCGATCGGAGATTCCAGAGCGCCGCTCTATGTCCTGATCCTGACGACCATTGTCAATGTATTTCTGGATGTATTCCTGGTTGGCATCTGCCGCCTCGGTGTTCCCGGTGCGGCAATCGCTACAATCATCTCGCAGGCGGTCTCTGCGCTCGCCCTCTTTGTCTATATCTGGTCGAAAGTGCCGCTCTTACGGCTCGGCATCCGGGATCTGAAACTGAAAACCTCGATGCTCAAAAAAACGATCGATTTCAGCTCCATTTCCGCCGTCCAGCAGACGATTCTCTACGTCGGCCGCCTGCTCGTCCAGTCCGGCGTCAATGCGCTCGGTGTCGATGCAGTTGCCGCTTTTAATGCCGTCTCCATCATCGACAGCTACGTGCTCGCCCCGGGCGACAGCCTCGCGGCATCTATCACGACGTTCTCCGCACAGAACCTCGGCGCGAAAGAGTATGACCGGATTCCGAAAGGGCTTCGGAAAATGCTGGTGATTGCAGAAATTTATATTATTTTGACAGCAGTGGTCGTGCTGTTCTGCCGTCACCCGCTGCTCGGCATTTTCTTGAAGCCGAATGAAACGGAGGCGCTGCGTCAGGGCATGTCCTATCTGGTGCCGATGGCTAGTTTTTACTTCATCAGTGGTATCACCAATACCTTTCAGGGATATTACCGGGGAATCGGGCACCTGCTGATCACCCTGTTCGCGACTCTGGTACAGATTCCGATCCGCGTTGTGATCAGTTATGCGCTGTTTGGACGGCTGGGAATTCAGGCTGTCGCGATTGGTACGACGATTGGATGGGCTTGTATGGTGGTATTTGAACTTTTGATGTATCGGAGGTATGGACGGGTGGAAGCGCTGCGGAAGAACGATCGGTAATATAGAATGCTCTTTCCTTCCTTGGATAACTTTAAATTATCCTTACGCAAGAAAACGATCAGAAGCACATTCCCCTGATCGTTTTCTTTATTATATATAATTTTCTATCTTTTACTATTTTTTATTCAAAATCTTCTTTAATCACATCCCAAGCCGCATCAATACTGAAATGCTCGCGGATATAAACCTGCGTTTTCTCTGCCAGGTCTTCCAGGCGTTTTTCGTCTTTGTAGAGCTCTACGACTGTCTCGGCAAATTCGTCCGGCTGATCCTTGACGAGGAGAACTTTTTCTACATCCGGGATTCCCTCGCTGCCGACGGAGGTGGTGACGATGGGGGCACCGTTATAGATGGCTTCTACCACCTTGCCCTTAACACCTGCGCCGTAGCGGAGCGGTACCACTACAATCCGGCAGTTCCGGTACAGGTCTGCCAGTTCTTCTTCACTTACAAAACCTTTGACGATGATGCCGTTTCCAGGCTGTTCCAGCGCTTTGATCTCGTCGGTTACTTTGGAACCTACAATGTAGAAGTTGACCTTGATCTGTTCCCGGATCTTCGGGAATACATCTTTCGCGAACCAGAGCACCGCGTCTGCGTTCGGCGGATGCGCAAAGCCGCCGACAAACAGGAGTCCTTCCCGTTTGGCGAAGTCTTTGTTCAGATTCTGTAAAAACTCCTCATAGACATATGCCGTGATCGCCTTGACCGGAATCGTCTCATCAACGGCGTGGATCGCCTCTTCTTCGACGTAGGACGGATAATAAGACACCGCCACTTTGTGGAAGAGTGAAAACTCGATCGATTTCCAATATTCGGATTCCTGACGCTTCTTCACATCGCCGGTCAGCTCATACTCGCGGAACTCACGCATAAAATGAAGGTCGTGACCGTAATAAATCATCTTGATATCCGTGTGTTCTTTGATAAAATCCACATATTTCGTCGCGATATGCGGACGGTTCAGATATGCCACGTGGATATCTTTTCCATTTTTCACCAGCCAGTCCCAGATACCGGTCAGGTATTCCTGTCCGTAGAGGACCTCGATTCCCATCTGCTGCAGCGTAGACGTATACGGTTCCTCATGGAGGTAATTATCTCCGATAAACTTAACAACATACCCCTTTTTCAGGAACATTTTCAGGTACTGGAACGTTGTCTTGGAACCAGCGTCTTTGTCAAAGGTCGGCACATAGTGATCGATCACGACAATGATCTTTTTGCCCATGCTGCGCTCGCGTGCGCGGAATGGATTCGGATTGCCGTTGTTGACGCACTGGTTCTTAAACTCTTCTTTCCATTTTTCTTTGAGCTTCTCGCTGTTTTCCACCTGATACCGTTTCAGACCGGTTCCGTTGACATCCGTTCCGTTGGAAATGCCTTCGAAATGGATGACCTTGGATTTTGGCTGGTAAACGACGCGGTAGCCCGCTTTCCGCACCTCAAATGCCAGATCCGAATCTTCGCAGTACGCCGGGGCAAACCGCTCGTCGAAACCGCCGATCTGCTTCCAGAGTGCGGTGGATAAAAGGATCGCTGCGCCGGAAATATAGTCTACATCCTTGACGTAGTTATATTCTGCCTTGTCCGGATCGTCGAGGCGGCCGTAATTCCAGCCGGAACCATCGCTCCAGATGATGCCGCCTGCCTCCTGTAAACGTCCATCCGGATATACCAGCTTAGACCCTACCATACCGATGGTGGAGTCAGATTCAATGAGATTTACCAGGGAGCTTAGCCAGCCTTCTGTTACCTGGGTATCGTTGTTTAAAAACATCACGTATTTGCCGCGCGCCGCCTTCGCCGCCTGGTTGCAGTTGCGCAAGAAGCCCTGATTCGTCTGGTTACGGCAGATTACCAGGTTATCGGCAAACTCCGCCAGATGCTCGGTGGCGTCGGTCGAAACATCGTCTGCGATGATAACCTCGTAGCTCACGTCCTTCGTATGCTCCAGAATCGACTGCAGGCATAGATAGGTATAGTGAATCTGGTTGTATACCGGAATCACGATGGAAACCGTCGGATTTTCTTCCTTCGGAAGGTGGATTTTTCCGTAGGTCAGGTACTCCTCACCGATCTCAAAATCACCTTTGATAAGGTTCTTTCCTTCCCCGGTCGTGTACATCTTCATCATTTTTCCCGGATGGAGAATCGTCCGTTTCCAGTAGCCGAGCTTCTTGCGGCGTACCGTGCCCTTTGGATAGCACCGGTTAAATGCCTGTCCGAGCTTGCGGCGCACCTTGAAAATGACCGCCTCATGACCATTTAAGTAGGTCAGCGTCTTGCCAAGCTCTGCATTTTCATGGCGCAGATCAGAAATGATAACGTCCAGATTCGCCACGTGGTTATTCGTCAGGCGCTGTACCTCCTGCACTTTGCGGAGTGCCGTATCTTTTTCCGAATTTTCTGCCCGGAGCGCATCCAGACGTTCGTTTGCCCTTGCAAGTTCTCCGTCCACATGGGAAAGATCGGCTAATGTCTTCGTCTTTACCATGTAATCTTCCTGGTAGGTGCGCTGGTTTTCCCCGTGTACGTACTCCTGGAAGCCGCGTTCCATCGCCTCGTAAAGCGAAAGCAGCTTCTCATCCGCCTTCACATACTCCGGGAACTGTCCGATAAATTCCCGCTCGGCCTGACCGCCCAACAGACTCTTATAACGGCGGTAGAAATAAACCAGTGTCCTGTATTTCACAAAGCCAGCCGGAACCGGGAATAAGAAGACCCACTCATAGTCGATCGCATAGGTTCCGTCCGCCGTCACCAGCATATTTTCAAAAAGGGCGTCAATGTTGGAGGCGCTGTAGCTCTCGTCCGCAAGAACTGCCCCTAAAGAAGCCCATCCGCCGCCATTTTCTGTCTCTTTATCCCGATAGGGATCCAGCTCGCCCAGCGCATTAAATACCTTGATAAATTCCGGTGTCACCGCAAATGGTTTGCGTTCCTCCGGGCGGATGTTGTAGATCTCATCCATCGCAGCCCGGATCGCGGAAACCTCCGCATCCGCGCCCTGGGCAGTCAGAATTTCTCCCAGAAGTTCCGCCCGCGTTTTTCCCTCTAAATACGGAAAGACCGCTGTCATTCCCTCGTCCTGAAGCTCCGGTTTTGCCAGTTTCAGGGACGGATTCTGACGGTCAAGCACCTGATATTTTTCTTCGAAGGACTGGATGTGTGCCTTTCCCTCCGGATAGAGCGCCGTCTTCCAGACCTCGCGGGTTCCATTCTTTTCACGGATCTCTGTCCGGATCTGGAAGCAGTCTTCGCGGGTGCGGTTGTATTTCACATAGATAACGTCCTGTGAAGCATTCTCAGCTTCCGGCGCAGCCTGTCTCTGCCAAAAAACTAGAAATGCATTCGCAAATTCCGGGAACCGTCCGTCCTCGCAGGCTGCATCGAGCGCCGCCCCCATATCCATCAGCATATACTGCGGACAGTCATAGACCGGTAACACACCGGTCAGATCGCCTTTTTTCGGCAGATAGGCATCTGAAAAAATCTCTCCCGCCGTCCGGTAATCCGGCATCGGATAGTAAAATTTCCCGCCCGGAAGCAGCTGCTTCATTTCATTCCAGGAAAGTGCGCCCGTCTCCCGCTCTGCGCCTGCCATGTATTTCACGCCAAACCAGTTGGAAGCCGCCGCAATCAAGGTTCCATGAGCAGAAAGAAGCTGTTTTGCGGCTGTCATCTGCGCCGCGCGTCCAGCCCTATCTGCCGCCGTCAAATCCCCGATCAGCACTACATATCCATATGTCCCGCCGCACTTTTCCGCTTCCCTCGCATACGTCTCCACATCCGCACAGACATAGCGGATCTTCGCCGCCAGCTCCGGCTCTGTCTTGAAACGACGGCGTACTACCTCCAGATTTTCTTCGGAAACATCCAGCACCGTTACCGATGATAAACGTCTGGCAAGCAGCCCTGTCAGCGCGCCCGCGTCCGCCCCGATCTGCAGCGCCTGCTGTTCCGGGTCAAATTGGTACCAGTCCAACAGGTTTTCCCGCAGATCTGCCAGTGCGTACAGATAGGAAAGCTTCTTATTTTCCCGCAGCGCCCGGCGCCGGTCACTGCCGTATTTATCAAACAGAGCGATCAGCTCCTGATTGATTTTTTTCATCTTAATCTCCTTTTATCATACCTGCAGATCTTCCTGTGCCGCCTCGTCCGCACTAAGCGACTCCGCCTGCTTCGCCGCCTCCCCGGCTGGCGATAACCTGACTGCTACATCCGGCTCCATGTCGTAGACACCGACCGTATTCTTATTGGAAATAACGGTAATATTGGCCACATCGTAGAGACGGTGGTACACCACATGCTCGCCGCCCTCAAATCCGGTACAGCTCATGGACAGCAGGTATTCGCCGCCCTGCAGGGTCATCTTCTGCGTAAACGCGACATCGTAAATATCGCCCTCCTTGACCGGATGGACATCCGTTCCCTCAAACAGGGTGTTCGTGCCGGTCAGATCGGTTCCCTTCTTATCCTTGATCGTATAAGTAAAGATCGGTGCCTGAATCGGTGCATTGAAACGGATGCGCTCGCGGATGGTAAACTCTTCGCCTTTTAAGAGCAAGTTAGTAATATTGCCGCGCGCGTCCACCAGTCCCAAATCGAAGATCTGCGCCCTGCCGTCGCCGTACTCCTCGCGGTTTGCGTTGATCGTCAGCTTGTCGCGCATCAAGCCCGGCTTTTTCGCCGTTTCTCCGTTCAAACCAGCCGGATTTCCGGTGCCGTCCGATGCTGAACCAACTCCATTTTCTGCGGTGCCATCCACTGCCCCGGAGCCGTTTTCATCTCCGGCATCGTTATTTCCATCCTCATTTCCAGATGCACCATTCTCCGCACTTGCGGCTCCTGATTTCTCCGCTTTTACTACCTTGTCCCCGGAAAAATCGTTCATCACTTCCAGCTCGGCGCGCAGCGCGTCCATCTGTCCTGCCAGAATCTTTTTGTAGAGATCGACCATCTTGCCCGCCGAACCCTGTGCGATAAATTCTCCCTTATTGAGCAGCACTACCTTATCGCAGTATTTGATGATACTTCCCATATCGTGGGTTACCATGATGATCGTCGTGCCGTTTTTGCGGATCTCCTCCATGCGGCGGTAGCACTTGGACTGGAAAAAGACATCCCCGACCGAGAGCGCCTCATCAACGATCAGGATCTCCGGCTCGACGTTGATCGCAAGCGCAAATGCCAGACGCACGAACATACCGCTCGAGTACGTCTTGACCGGCTGATAGACGAAATCGCCAATCTCGGCAAAATCGAGAATCTCCGGCAGCTTTGCATCCATCTCTTTTTTGGTATATCCCATCATCGTACCGTTCATATAGATATTTTCGATACCGGTGTAGTCCTGGTTAAATCCGGCTCCCAGCTCCAGCAGCGCCGAAATTTTGCCGCGCACCGTCACCTCGCCGGTCGTCGGCGTGAGAACGCCGGTAATGATCTTAAGGATCGTCGATTTACCCGAACCATTCGTACCGATGATTCCGACCGTCTGACCTTTTTCAACCGTAAAGGAAAGATCGCTCAACGCGTAGAAATCCTTGTGGTATTCTTTATGGCTGACGCTCAGCGATTCTTTCAGCCGGTCGATCGGTTTATCATACAGCCTGTATATCTTGGTCACATTTTTCACTTCGACCGCGTACTTCTCTGCGTTCTCCGCCTCTTGTGCCCCTGTGTTTGTTGTATTTTCAGCAGACATATATCTTTTTCGTTCCTCCTGTTCCACTATTCTCGTAGTATAGCATGTTTTCTATGTTTCTTGCAATTCCTGTACGCAGAAAAACACACCTCTTTCTATGTACTCACGAAAAACATTCGTATTTTTTTGTGAAATGTTTTGTATTTTCTTGACAATATCCAAATGCTATGCAAAAATCATGGCAAAGGAGGATGATTCTATGGATTTTTTAACAATGACAATTCGAAAACAAAAAAATATTGCACTCATCGCACACGACAATAAAAAACGTGAACTCATCGACTGGTGTGAGGCGAACAAAGAGATCCTCAAAAAACATTTCTTATGCGGAACCGGCACAACCGCCCGCATGATTACGGAATATACCGGGCTTCCGGTCAAGGGCTATAACAGCGGTCCTCTGGGCGGCGACCAGCAGATCGGTGCAAAAGTCGTCGAGGGACAGGTTGATTTTATCATCTTCTTCTCCGATCCCCTGACCGCCCAGCCGCACGATCCGGATGTCAAGGCGCTTCTTCGAATCGCCCAGGTTTACGATATCCCGATCGCCAACAATAAAGCGACTGCCGATTTTATGATTACCTCGCCGCTGATGGATGAGGAGTATGAGCATGACATCATCAACTTCCACCAGAATATTAAAGAGCGGGCCAAGACGCTGTAAAAAACACATTCTCCCTTGTATTTATTCTCATTCTTCGGTACAATGGTCGTTACCGTTTATGAGAACAGATACAAGGGAGATTTTTTATGTTACAGAAATTTTTTAAATACATTTTCCAAAGCATGGCGGGCATGCTGGGAATTTCCGTCTACATCCTCGCAGACACCTATTTTATCTCGGTCTACTCCGGTGCAGATGGTCTGGCGGTTTTAAACCTGATTTTACCGGTTTACGGGCTGATCTATGCGATTGGAGCCATGATCGGGATCGGATCGGCAACCCGTTATGCAATCGACCGCGCGCGGGGCAAAAGCGCCAGCTTCTATTTTCTCTCCGCCGTAACCTGGGATATTCTCATCAGCATTCCGCTGGTGCTGGCAGGCATTTTCATCCCGGATAAAATCTTGCAGCTTCTCGGCGCAGACGCGGGGCTGACCGCGCTCGGAAAGCAGTATCTCCGCATTATTCTGGCCGCCTCTCCGTTTTTTATGTCCAACTACGCGTTCACGGCGTTTGCGCGCAATGACAGCGCTCCGGCGATCGCGATGCTCGGCTCCATCGCCGGAAGTATGTTCAACATCGTGTTTGACTACGTCTTCATGTTTCCGGCAGGTCTGGGACTGACCGGCGCGGCGCTGGCGACAGCATTCTGCCCGCTAGTGACGATGATCATCTGCAGCACGCACTACCTGGGAAAACACAATCAGGTCGGATTTCATTTCCGCGCTCCATCCCTGCGCCACCTGATCGCCTGCTGCCAGCTCGGCGTATCCGCCTTTGTCGGCGAAATATCCTCCGCCGTGATCGCGATCGTCTTTAATTTCCTGCTTCTGGGGCTCGCCGGAAATGTCGGTGTCGCCGCTTACGGCGTCACTGCCAATCTCTCCGTCGTTGCCATGTGCCTGTTCAACGGACTCGCGCAGGGCACGCAGCCGCTCATCAGCGAGAGCTACGGAAAAGGCGATCACACGCAGAGCCACCAGTTTCTGACCTGGGGCGTCATCGCCTGCCTGATCGTGGAAGCGCTCATTCTGGTGCTGACCTGGAGCATGACCGATCCACTGATCCAGATCTTCAACCAGGAGCAGAACACCGAACTTCTGCATTACGCCCACAGCGGGCTCCGGCTGTATTTCCTGGGCTTTCTCTTTGCTGGCATCAACATCCTGCTGGTTGCCTATTTTTCCGCCGTCGCGCAGCCAAAACCAGCCATCGCCGGTTCTCTGCTGCGCGGAGCCGTCGCTATCATCCCCTGCGCTGTCATACTGGCGCGCCTGTTTGGGCTGAACGGTGTCTGGCTGTCTTTCCTGGCGTCGGAAATGATCACTTTCTTCGCTATTTTGCTGCTGGCAAAGCTGGGACATACTTCCAAAAAATCGTGAAATTTTGAAAAAAATTAATTTTAGCAAAAAATGCTTCGGCATCTCCACCCCTGAGCAGGCTGCCAGAATGGCGGAAAAATGCGACGGTGTCATCGTCGGAAGCGCGATTGTGAAGCTCTGCGGACAGTATGGAAAAGACTGTGTGCCGTATGTGGAAAAATATGTAAAATCCATAAAGGATGCAATCCGGGTGTAAAAAACGATCATCAGTTCAAAAAAAGAAAACCGTCCGTAAAAGAACCTTTCGTTCTCTCTCAGACGGTTTTTCTTTTTCTGGCTTCAGAAGCCTTGTTCTGTCGTAAATGCTTTAGGTTGGTGGTAACTCATCCAATTCTGCCGGATGGTTATAAGCTTGCGAGCAGATTTCCCATTACATTTCGCACAGAAACTCTTTTTCTACTTCTGCCTCAGACTCGGTATAACCTAACTGTGCAGCTAAACGATGTACCAGTACCGGCATTGCTTCCTGCTCTAAGGACTCGGAAACTACATGCTTTTCTGCTGGTGTGTTGTAATATGCCTGATATAAATTCTCCTGATATAAATCGTTATTGGATGTTCTTGTTGCTTTCATCATGATAATTACCTCCATCAAATAAAATAATATTTTTTCATATGATAGGCGGAAATCCATTGCAATATTCTTATGATGCTATTACGATATCCGTCTGTGAAAATCTCTTGTTTCTTTCGATGGCAATAATATAACACTGTCAAACAAAAAGTACCATCCCCGGAAGTGGTATAAACTTATAAGTCATTTGCAATTATATAAACATAAATTAATATATGTAATAAGTACCAATTTTGACACCCTGACTATGTACAAAAGTTACAAAAACATCCATACTTGAAATATAAACAAAAACGTCCGGCGGCGATTTGCGGATTTGTGCATCCCGCATAAAAAAGAATGTGCCTTGGCGCATTCGGGCGTCTCGCGCGGTCTCTTGCGACATGTTTCTGCTTCGCGCGAGTGCACATCCTCGCGGGGCGTTTTTTTCATAGGGCGCAATTTCCCATGAAAAAATACGCCTGCCAGCAAAATAGTTACCTGCCACCTCATGTTTTACATACCTTTTACACATTTCATAGAAAAAGCTGATAGCCGGTTTTTTTTATTCTTTTATAATTAAAGGATAAACTTAAAGCAAAAGAGAAGGTGTGAAAAATAAACATGAAAAACGAAACAGATGAAAAAAATAAATGCTATATCAACCGGGAACTGTCCTGGCTGAAATTTAATGACAGAGTTTTAGAGGAAGCCGCCGATGAGGAGAATCCACTCTGTGAGCGCCTGTCGTTCCTCTCCATTTTCCAGACGAATCTGGACGAATTTTTTATGGTCCGGGTTGGCTCCCTGCATGATATGCAATTCTTAAAGAAGGAAGTCCGCGACAATAAAACCGGCATGACGCCGCAGGAACAGATCGAAGCGATTTTACAGACAACCGCCCTGATGGCGCGCCGCAAGGATCAGGTCTACATGGATTTAATGGGGCTCCTGACCGATCAGGGGATCCGGGTCGTCAGCTTTTCCGCGTTAAACGATATCGAAAAGAAACAGCTGGAACGCTATTTTGAACAGGAAATCAAACCACTCCTCTCGACGATCATCGTCGGAAAGAAGCAGCCATTCCCATTTCTTCAAAACCGTGAAATCTATGCCGTGGCAGTGCTGGAAACCCGCAGCGATAAAGCGAAAATCGGAATCATTCCATGCGCCAGCCGCGTATTTGACCGTTTGGTTCCGGTGCCAGGCCGAAGCGGCTACTATATGCTGGCAGAGGAGCTGATCCTGCATTTTCTCCCGATGGTATTTGATAAATACCGGGTACAGGAAAAATCCCTGATCCGGATCACCAGAAACGCCGATATCGACGCGGACAGTATCTACGATGAGGATCTGAATTACCGGGAACATATGGAGGAGGTCGTCCGCCAGCGCCGCAAATTGAGCCCGGTCCGCCTGGAAATGACGCGGACCCTGGATACGGGAATTATCGATCGCCTGTGCCGGGTGCTGGAACTGAGCGAAAACCAGGTGTTTATGTCGCAGTCGCCTCTGGATCTGTCCTTTGTATTTCAGATTCAGGATACACTGCGGACACACAGCGAACTATTTTACCCGCGCCGGATCCCGCAAAACTCTCCTGCCATCCAGAAAGACCGCCCGGTACTGGATCAGGTGCTGGAAAAAGATCTTTTGCTGTCCTATCCATTTGAGAGTATCAAACCATTTTTACGGATGCTGCATGAGGCGGCAGCCGATCCAACGGTTGTTTCTATCAAAATGACGCTGTACCGGCTCGCCAAGGACTCCAAGGTGGTCGAGGCTCTGGTCGAAGCCGCCGAAAACGGAAAACAGGTTGATGTACTGGTCGAACTGAAAGCGCGCTTTGATGAAGAAAACAATATCGCCTGGTCCCGGATGCTGGAGGATGCCGGCTGCCACGTGATCTATGGGCTGGACGGATATAAGGTACATTCCAAATTATGCCTGATCACCCGCAAATCCGGAACCCGGATTGAATATATCACGCAGATCGGCACAGGCAATTACAATGAAAAAACATCCCGCCTGTATACCGATTTATCCCTGATCACCAGTAATTCTGAGATTGGACTTGAAGCGTTCGAGGTCTTTCAGGCGCTGTCGCTGGGCGAAACGGTTGAACAGACAGACGTACTGTTTGTCGCACCAAATTGCCTCCAGAATAAGGTTTTAGATCGGATTGACCGGGAAATCAAACTAACAAAAGAGGGAAAAAAAGGCTATCTGGGATTCAAATTAAATTCGCTGACCGATAAACGGATCATCGACAAACTGATTGAGGCTTCCCAGGCAGGCGTGCAGATCGATATGGTTGTGCGCGGTATCTGCTGCCTACAGCCGGGGATCCCCGGGTATACCGATCATATCCGTATTATCAGCATCGTAGGACGCTATCTGGAACATTCGCGCATCTACATCTTCGGAACCGGCGATCGAGAAGAAATCTATATCTCCTCCGCAGACTTTATGACGCGCAATACGCTGCGCCGAGTAGAGGTTTCCGTACCGATTTTTAATTCAAAACTGCGGGAAGAATTAAAAGAAATGTTTGGTCTGATGCTCAGCGACAACGTCAAGGCGCGGGAACTGGGTGCCGACGGCACTTACCGCAAAGTCTCGACCGGAGATACGCAGCTCAATTCCCAGGAAGTCCTGTTTCAGATTGCCTACGACTGTGCCCAGACAGGGAAAGGAGAGGCTTAACGTGGTCTATGAGCTGGAAGACGTACTTCAGGAGTCCTCTCTGGAAACGGTTTTAGAAAATGGAAAACAGGCAGTCATTCTGGTAACCGGGCGGGAATGCCAGGAGACGCTGGCAAAACTCGGAATTTTTCTGGAAAATGAGATAAGTCTATCCAAAATTAATTTCTGCAAGCTCGAGACGCAGCAGGAATACCTGTATGGTACACTGGCAATCCCCCGCTTTTTAGACATCACCGGCAGCCGCTATCAGATGAGCCTTTTTATCACCAGACAGCTTATTGTCATCGCCGATGATTCCGATTTCAGTATCCGCCTCCTCCAAAATATCCGGATGCGGAAAGTCCATCAGGGTGTGAATAAAGGACGTTTTTTATTTAATTTTGTCACAGAATTTTTAGAACGGGATTATGAGATTCTGGACAGTATGGAACATACTTTGATGTCGATGGAGGAGGAAGCCAGCCAGCGTGAAACAGAAAATTACCAGGAAAAGCTGATGCCGCTGCGCCGCGAGCTTCTGACTCTTAGAAGTTATTATAATGAAATGGTTGATTTTGCGAAGAATCTGGAAGAAAATGAAAATGGATATTTCCGGAAAAAACAGATTTCTTATTTTGACACGATCGAGGACCGCGCCGACCGCCTGATGAATAAGACCGCCCAGCTTCTGGAATATGCGGAACAGGTCAAGGATGCCTACCAGTCCCGCCTGGATGCAAGGCAGAACCGGAGCATGCAGTTTCTGACCATCATTTCGACCATTTTCCTTCCGCTGACACTCATCACCAGCTGGTACGGGATGAATTTTCAAAACATGCCGGAGCTCCAGAATGGATATCCCGGCGTGATTTTCCTCTCAGTCCTCGTCATTATTTTATGCATCTGGATCTTTAAGATCAAAAAACTTTTGTAGGAAAATACCCATTCCGCCCGGACATCCGGCACTTTATTCGTCCTTCTCCGGCACCTCATCCCGCCAAACAACCGTCTCTACATCCTCAAACAGCTCCTGGTTGCGCTCGACCGTCAGATAGACAAAATCATCCGGCTGGTATTCATCCAGAAGCGCCTCCGTGTACGTGTCAAAGGTCGCAAACACCGTTTTCCGGTACAGCTTCGGCATAAAATATTTAAGATTCTGGCTAAAGGAATCGCCTACTACCAGAAGTGTTTTATCATTCGGCGAATCCGACTCAAACACTGCAAAGCTGTTGTCCTCGTTCATATCCACCGTCGTAGCCGTCACCTCCGGCAGATAATTCTGAATCACATATTCGGTATCGTCGCTGTACTCTGCTGCCATGTTAAGCATCCGCGCCAGGTCTCCGGACGCCGGTCCTGCCGCCTCAATCGAGACTGCACTGAGCGGTGTAGAGGTTCCAAGCAAAGTCTGTGCAATCTGCTGGCTTCCGATAAAAGAGCCGATCTGGTTCCAGTGCGTATCATATTTGTAATAAAGCTGATACGTGTCCGCCTCTTTCAGAAGCTCCGGCTTCATGTCATACACCGGAAGTCCCTGCGCCGCAAGCTCCGGGAGCGCCGCATCCAGACGCGACTCACTTCCGTATACCCGGACCGAATCCGGCATATATTCCGCATAGACACTTTCCTTGTTGGGTGCCTCAAACATCACAAACCGGATGCCGCGCTCTTTCATTTTCTCGTTTACCGAGGTAATCGCGTCCGCCAGCGCTGTTTTCTCATCCGCCGTATAGAGATTTGTCCGCTGATAATCCGCCAGCGCATCCTCGCCGTCCTCCGAAACGGTGTAAAACAGCCAGTTTTCTTTTCCGACCGTCACATCCGAAATCGAGCTTTCATTTAAAAGCTCCAGATCCAGCTTTGTCTTCGCCTTGACAAACAGATTTTTAAACGGAACATGGTCGTTGTAATACGCTTCAAATTCCGTCGGAATATTGTCAAAATTGGCAGCCGACAGTTCCGGAAAGGATGCCAATTCCCTGTTTTCATAATTCTGCTGGTCCAGATGGCTCCTGACCGCCGGATAGACAAGCGTCGGCAGCACCAGGCTCGCCGCAAAGGAACCAATCAGAAGTATTTTTGTCCCTGTCTCTCGATTCATATCTCTCGTTTTCTTCTCCCTGCATGAATCCATCTTTCTGTACTTTCACGCCCTGCCGCCCATGCTTTCATTTTTATGTTCTCATTGCACAGGCAAGCATGCTTTCTACACCGCTTTTAAAAACGAAAATAAATAAATGGATTGTATGTATTGTTGACGAGCAGCAAAATGGAAAACCACAGGATCGCCATGTAGCCGATCCAGCTTGTGACCGTCACCGAGCCATCCTGCGCCAGCACACGCCCTTTCCATTTCATCCAGAACCACTGCACCGGACCGCATGCCAGCAGCGCCGCCGCCAGAAACATCCAGAGTTTCCGGTTCATGTAGCGTTCCATCAAAACGACTGCGCTGTGCGGCACAAACATATACCGGATAAAGGAAAATGCCTGCCCGATCGTGTCCGCGCGGAAGAAAATCCAGCCGATCAGCACGACAAACACCGCATAGATATGCGCCAACGGCCGGAATTTCTCCTGCTTCAGCCATTTTCCCAGAAAACAGCGCTCCAGCACGTTGAAAAAGCCATGGTAAATGCCCCAGAAAATGAACGTCCAGCCCGCTCCGTGCCAGATGCCGGTCAACAGAAAGACCGTCCAAAGGTTGACATACGTCCGCGCCGTGCCCCTCCTGTTTCCGCCGAGCGGAATGTACACGTACTCTTTAAACCAGCTGGAGAGGGAAATATGCCATTTCCGCCAGAAATCCTGGATCGAAGTCGCTGTGTACGGCAGCCGGAAGTTTTCAATAAATGTAAAGCCAAACATTTTTCCAAGCCCAATCGCCATGTCCGAATAGCCAGAAAAATCGAAATAAATCTGCAGCATATAGAGAAGCGCCGTCAGCCAGAGCATCGCCTGGCTCACATCCGCCGCCTGATACGCGTAGACCGCGTCCACCACCTCGGCAAAGGTATTTGCCAGGATGACCTTCTTTCCCAGACCGAAAATAAAGCGTTTCACGCCGTAAGAAAAGCCCTCCAGCGTGACGGTCCGGTTTTCGATCTGCTCCTCGATGTCATGGTATTTCACGATCGGTCCCGCTATGAGCTGCGGGAAGAAGGAAATATAAAGCATCATGTTGAGCGGATTTTTCTGCGCCTGATTTTCGCCCCGGTACACATCCACCACGTAGGAAAGCGCCTGGAAGGTATA
>OLOQ01000676.1_pt1 | contig 37272 bp, 31 predicted proteins | sample 1673101 | NCBI WGS metagenome assembly OLOQ01 (sample SAMEA3136754, study PRJEB25190) | human gut metagenome | biome: human gut; feature: human-associated habitat; material: faeces | place: Austria | collected 2013 | reverse complement strand
GCTGCCGGAGCGGTGCTTAAGCCGCAAGGCGGGAATTGTGCGGTGTTGCCCAAGAGCTCTGGAACTGAGGAATTTTTTATGGCTAAGAAAAAAATCCGCCTGATTGCACGGCTGGATGTCAAGGATACCAACCTCGTCAAAGGCATCCAGTTGGAGGGCCTGCGCAAGCTGGGGGATCCCAACCTGTTTGCACGGGAATATTATGAGCAGGGCATTGACGAGCTGCTGTACATTGATATTGTGGCCAGCCTGTATAACCGTAACAACCTTTCGGATATTGTGCGCAAAACCGTGGATGATGTGTATATCCCGGTCTGTGTGGGCGGCGGTCTGCGCAGCGTCGAGGATGTGCGCCACATTCTTTCCATGGGGGCGGATAAGGTTGCCATCAACACGGCGGCCATCAAACGCCCGGAGCTGATCACCGAGGTTGCCAACGCCTTTGGCAGCCAGTGCATGGTGCTTTCCATCCAGGCCAAGCGCAACCGCACCTGGCCCGGCAAGTGGGAAGCTTATTATGACAACGGCCGCGCCCATTCTGGTTATGATGTAGTGGAATGGGCCAAACGCGGCGTGGCGCTTGGGGCAGGGGAGATCCTGCTGATGAGCGTGGACAACGAGGGCCTGCAGCGCGGCATGGACCTGGAACTGATCGAGGCTGTGACCAAGGCGGTCAATGTGCCGGTCATCTGCGGCGGTGGTGTTGGCTGCGGGGATGACATTGTGGACGGTGCCAAAGCCGGTGCCGATGCTGTGGCCTGCGCCGCAGTGCTGCACTATAAAAAAGAAACCGTGCAGGAACTGAAAGATGAAATCCGCGCAGGCGGGGTGGAGGTGCGCCGGGTATGAAAGTAACAGTGATCGATTACGGTCTATCCAACCTGCTCAGCGTGCAGCATGCGTTCGCCCATTTTGGGGCAGAAGTACAGGTGACCAGCAGCCCGGCAGATGTTCTGGCAGCCGATGCCCTGGTGCTGCCCGGCGTGGGCGCTTTCCAGGACGGCATGCAGGGGCTGGAACAGCTGGGGCTGATCGAGCCCATCAAGCAAAAGACAGCCCAGGGTACCCTGTTGATGGGTATCTGCCTTGGGATGCAGATGCTGTTTGACGAATCCGAAGAATTCGGCCTGCACAAGGGCCTTGGCCTGATTCCCGGCCGCGTGGTGCGCATCCCGGATGTGGACGCGGATGGCAGCCCCCAGCGGGTGCCGCACATCAGCTGGAACCCACTGTACCCGGCGGGCGGCCGCACGGATTTTTCCGGTACCGCCTTGCAGAATGTGCAGCCGGGACAGGAATGCTATTTTATCCACTCTTATGAAGCAAAGCCCGCAGCGGAGGAATACCGCCTGGCCGATACCGTGTATGGCGGCCGCAAGGTGTGCGCCGCTGCCCAAAAGGGCTGCGTGATCGGCACCCAGTTCCACCCGGAAAAATCCGGCCCAGTGGGGCTTGGCATCATCAAAGCCTACCTGGACCTGTGCGCCCAGGCAGAATACCAGGAAAATAAAGCGGATTTTCAAACGTAAGATAATCCAATGCTGGGGAACGTTCTGCGCGAGCGTTCCCCTTTTTGTTGTTGGTTTTGCTAAACTGATGGGTAAATTTTGGGCGGAGTTGTACAATTTGGTGCAAATTTGCCTGCAAAAATGGCACCAAAAGTCCATAAAAGTCCGAAAAATGGTCATTTATCTATTCCCAAGGACAAAAGTTTGGTGTATAATAATACCTGTAGCTTGGTTAATTAAATGACAATCTTTCTGGAGAGGTGTCTGTGCATGAAAAAGCTGATATTGGTCACAAGCCCGCCGGCCTGCGGAAAAACCTTTATTTCCAAGCAGCTGGCAAAAGCGCTGAACCACGTTGTCTATCTGGATAAAGATACCTTGATCCCTTTGTCCAAGCAAATCTTTGCGGTGGCGCACCAGCCGTATGACCGCAGCAGCATCTTTTTTGAAAAATATATCCGTGACCTGGAATATCGTGTGGTTCTGGACCTTGCTATGGAAGCGCTGGAGTACGATGATATTGTGCTGATTAACGCCCCCTTTACGCAGGAGATCCGTGACCTTGACTATATTACCACCCTGCGTGCCGAGCTGAAAAAGAAGCAGGCGGAGCTGGTTGTGATTTGGGTAGATACTAACCCCGAAGTGTGCCACCAGCGCATGATCGACCGCGCCAGCGACCGTGACATGTGGAAGCTGAACCACTGGGACGAATATATCCTGGGTGTCAACTTTAACCCGCCGCTCAGCTTAAAGCTGGAAAACCAGCCAGATTCGCTGCTGATCTTCCACAATTCTTCCGATGAAGAGTTTGAAGAGAGCATGAAAACCATTGTTGCCCAGTTGGAAGCCGCTGTGGCCAACCGTGTGGAGATCCCGCGCACCCGGTATTGATACTGTCTGTTTTTTATTCCCATTGTGCCGCTTTGGCATGATGGGATTTTTTATTTGCTGTCTGAAATTGCTTTAATTGCTTTTACCGCCGGGGTATGGTATAATCTATTCTGTATCAATCTGCAAAGCAGGGCGCTGCTTTGCGGCAAAAATCAACAGCAAAAGGGGCAGGGCATATGGCAAAGGATCTTCTGGTCGGTTCCACCGGTTTTGTGGGGGGCAACCTGGCGGCAAAACATGCGTTTGCCGCGGTATGCCATTCCACCGATATTGCCGCGCAGTTCGGTGCCAAGCCGGATCTGTGCGTGTACGCCGGGGTGCCCGCCGCCATGTTTTTGGCGAATGCAGACCCGGATGCCGACCTTGCCGTGATGGCCGCCGCGCGGGAAAACCTGCGCCAGATCGCCCCCAAACAGCTGGTGCTGATCTCCTCCATCGCTGTCTATGCCGACAGCAGGGGAAAGGACGAGCAGAGCCCCATGACACCGGACGGCCTGCCCGCCTATGGCCGCAACCGCCTGCAGCTGGAACGATGGGTGCGGGAGGATTACCCCAACGCGCTGATTGTGCGGCTGCCTGCCCTATACGGCATTGGGCTGAAAAAGAACTTTTTGTTTGACCTGCACACCATCACCCCGGCTATGCTCAAGCCGGAAAAATATACCGAACTTGCACAAAAATCCCCCCTGGTACGAGATGGCTATACCCTGGCAGATAACGGCTTTTATAAGCTCAACGGTGCGGTGGATGCCGCGGCCCTGCGGGAATTTTTTGCGGGCAATGATTTTAACGCCCTTGCCTTCACGGATTCCCGCAGCCGTTACCAGTTCTATCACCTGGCCCGCCTGTGGCAGGATGTGCAGACCGCGCTGCAAAACGGCCTGACCACCCTCAACCTGACCACCCCGCCCGTTACGGCGGCGGAGGTTTACACCACAGTGACCGGCAAAGCCGACTGGCAGAACGAGCTGCCCAAGCCCCCGTTTGATTATGACCTGCGCAGCCGGCATGCTGCGCTGCTGGGCGGGGCGGACGGATACCTGTGCACAAAACAGCAGGAGCTGGATGAGATCTGCGCCTTTATGCGCGCATGGAGGAACTGAGGATGTCCGAACTGAAACTTGCAATTTCCAATATTGCGTGGGATAAAGCGGATGACGAAGCTGTTTACGCTGCCATGCAGCAGAACGGCTTTACCGGGCTGGAAATTGCCCCCACCCGTATTTTCCCGGAATATCCGTATGAAAACCTGACCGGAGCCGCTCTGTTCGGCGGCTACCTGCTCAACCGCTGGGGGTTCCATGTACCCAGCATGCAAAGCATCTGGTACGGCCAGACCGGCAATATTTTTGACCCCGTGCAAGCCGAAGAATTGCTGGATTATACCGCCGAGGCGTTCCAGTTTGCCCACACCATCAACTGCCCCAGTCTGGTGTTCGGCTGCCCCAAAAACCGCCGCCTGGACCCGCCGCACACCGCGGCGGAGGGCGATGCCTTTTTTGCCAAGGCCGGTGCGCTGGCGTCCCACTATGATGTGGTGCTTGCCATTGAGGCCAACCCCCCGGTATACACCAACTACCTGAACAATACAGCCGATGCTTTTGCCATGGTCAAACGGCTGCAAAGCCCCGGCCTTGCGGTTAATCTGGACCTTTCCACCATGATCTCCAACGGCGAGCGCCTGCGGGATTTTGTGGATGATATCAAATACGTCAGCCATGTTCATATCAGCGAGCCGGGGCTGGAACCCATTGTTCCGCGCCAGGAACACAAAGAACTTGCCATGCTGCTGAAAGCCGTTGGCTACAGCGGCGATGTTTCCATTGAGATGAAGCGGACGGATGTGGAAACCGTCCGCAAGACCCTTGCCTATATTGCGGAGGTGTTTGCATGAGCCTGCAGCCAGTGCCGATCCAGAATGTTCCCGGCGTGCCGGATTATACCTGCACCGCTTTTTTGCCCAAAAGCAGCGATTACTGCCTGCTGATCCCCGTCATCAATGAGGGCTCCCGCATTTTGACCGAGTTGGGCCGCGCCCAGAAAGCCGGGGTGGACCGTTTGGTGGATATTGTCATCTGCGACGGCGGCTCCACCGATGGCAGCATGAACCCCGATACGCTGGAGCTGTACGGGGTGAACACCCTGCTGGTCAAAACCGGCCCCGGCAAACAGGGTGCCCAGTTGCGCATGGGCCTGCATTTTGCCCTGACCCTTGGCTATAAGGGCGTGCTGACCATTGACGGCAACAATAAGGATTCCATCGAGGATGTTCCGGAATTTGTTGCCAAGCTGAAAGAAGGCTATGACCTTGTGCAGGGCAGCCGGTTTATCCCCGGCGGTCATGCCATCAATACGCCCAAAACGCGCTATGCGGCGGTACGGCTGATCCATGCGCCAATCATCAGCGCGGCAGCCCACCAGTGGTTTACCGATACCACCAACGCTTACCGCGCCTACAGCCGCGAATACCTGACCCACCCCGATGTGCAGCCGCTGCGGGATGTGTTTATGGGGTACGAGCTGCTGGCCTACCTCAGCATTCGTGCCACTCAGCTGGGTCTGCGCGCCTGCGAGGTCCCCGTGACCCGCGCATACCCGGCATCCGGCAAAACGCCGACCAAGATCAGCGGCTTTAAGGGCAACAGCAATCTGCTGCAGGTGCTGTTTGCCGCCGCAACGGGCAAGTATAACCCGTAATCGGGCAGGGGTGCCCGGCATAGTAATAGATTATCGGAGGTCCTGTGCATGACAGTGGATAAAATCATTATTGGTGCTGGCCTGTATGGCCTGTACGCAGCCCAAAAGTGCGGCGCGGCAGGCCAGCGGGTACTGGTGCTGGAGCGGGACCCCGCCCCGTTCATGCGCGCGACCTATATCAATCAGGCCCGCGTACACATGGGCTACCATTACCCGCGCAGCTACTCCACGGCCATCAAGAGCGCACATTACTTCCAGCGCTTCTGCCGGGATTATGATTTCTGCCTGCACACAAGCTTTGACCAGATCTATGCCACCAGCGCACATTTCAGCTGGACCAATGCGGTCGAATTCCGCCGCTTCTGCGCCGCGGCCAAGATCCGCTGTGATGATGTTGCCCCGGAGCGCTACTTTAATAAGGGTATGTGCGATGGCGCATTTTTGACCACCGAGTATACTTATGATGCCCAGGTGCTGAAAAACTGGTTCCTGGAACAGCTGGCAAAGCTGCCCAATGTGCAGGTTCTGTACAGCCATAAGCCGGACAAAATTGAAAAAGCCGGCAGCGTGTGGCGGGTAACGGCGGGGGATACCACGGTGGAAGCACCGTTCATCCTGAACGCAACCTATGCGGGCGTGAACGATATCCACGCCATGCTGGGCCTGCCGCCGTTCAAAATCAAATACGAAAAGTGCGAGATCATCCTGTGCACGGTGGATGAGCGGCTGAAAAATACCGGCATTACCGTGATGGACGGCCCGTTTTTCAGCCTGATGCCCTTTGGCCAGACCGGCCTGCACAGCCTGACCAGTGTGACCTTTACTCCCCACGAAACCAGCTATGATGCGGTAGCAACCTTCCCCTGCCAGCAGCAGAGCGAGGGCAAATGCAGGCCGGGCAGCCTGTATAACTGCAACGAATGCCCGGCTAAGCCGCAGAGCGCCTGGCCCTACATGAGCCAGCTGGCCCGCAAATACCTGAAAGAAGAGTACGGCTTTGCTTATCAGGGCAGCCTGTTCAGCATGAAGCCGATTTTGAAAGCCAGCGAAATAGATGATTCCCGCCCCACCGTGGTGCGCGTGATGAACACCGAACCGATGCTGGTCAGCGTACTTTCCGGCAAGATCAACACCGTGTATGACCTGGACGAGGTATTGAACGTATGAGTGTGACAAATAAAGAAAAGAATTTTATCTCGGCTGTGGTCTACCTGCACAACGATGGTGCCCAGGCCGTGCGGTTTTTTAAGGCGCTGAACGCCGTGCTGGACCAGCACTTTGAACAGTATGAGCTGGTTGCCGTGGATGACGCCTGCGCCGATGATACCATCCCCACCCTGCGGGACTGGGCCAAAGCGCTGGAAAAGCCGCTGACCATCCTGCACCTGAGCCTGCACCAGGGGCGCGAGACCGCCATGAACGCGGGCCTGGATGCCGCGATCGGCGATTATGTGTATGAGTTTGACTCCACCCAGACACCGTACCCCATTGAGCTGGTGTTTGAAGCTTACCGTGCCGCCATGGCGGGCAGCGACATTGTATCCGTCTGCCCGCGGTCTACGGCTGGCAGCAGCAAAATGTTCTACCGCGTGTTCAACGGCAACAGCCATTCGGCTTACAAGCTGCGCACCGATGCGTTCCGCCTGGTCAGCCGCCGCGCCATCAACCGCGTGCATGCTTCCAGTGAAACGCTGCCCTACCGCAAAGCGGCCTATGCGGCATCCGGCTTAAAAATGACCGATCTGGAATTTGATGGCCGCCTGACTGATAATTCCGGCGGGCGCTTTGCCCTTGCCATGGACAGTCTGGCGCTGTATACCGATGCCGGGTATAAGCTCAGTGCAGGCATTGCCATCGTGATGATGTTCCTGGCGCTGGCGGAGCTGGCCTACACGCTGATCATTTTCTGCGCCGGGCACCCCATTGAAGGGTGGACCACCATGATGTTTGTGCTGACCCTTGGCTTTGCCGGGCTGTTTGCTGTGCTGACCATCATCATCAAATATCTTTCGCTGCTGGTGGACCTGGTGTTCAAAAAGCAGAACTACCTGATCGAGAGCATCGAGAAAATCCAAAAGTAAACCCTGCACAGGCGGGGAAGGGAGGGAGCCACCGCATTGATGCAGCAATATGACCAGCGCCGCCTGCGGCTGTTTGCGGTGGTGCTCTTTCTGGGAATCATGGCGGCCAACCTGGGGCGCTATCTGATCTTTGACGGCCTGTACCTGTGGGATGCCCGCCTGCGCTGGCAGGAGTGTGCCTATGTGCTGCACGGGCTGAACCCCTTTGATGTGATGCACAGCCGCGTGCCGTCCATCGAATCTATCGGCTGGCTGGATGCTTCCCTGGGGGGCACAGTGCCCTGGGCCTATGTGCTGGGCAATGTAATCAACCCCGGCTTTTTGCCGTACAGCGCGATGTGCGTGTACATTCTGGTGTTGGATTTTATCGCTCCGCTTGTCACGGCGCTGTGCATGGGCCGCTTTTTGCTGCGCCACCGCTATGTGCAGGATAAATACATGGCCGTGCTGGCATCGCTGCTGGTGTTTGCCCCCAGCATGTGGGCCAATGCGGTGCTGTTTGGCAACCAGAGCGGCATTGTGTGCTGCTGTGTTATCCTTTCCATGTGCGTGCTGGAGGACAGTGAGACTTTGGCGGGCCTGCTGCTGGCTGTTGCCATGTGCAAACCGCAGGTGGCGTTTGTGTTTTTGTTCCCGCTGCTCTGCAAAAAGCACTGGAAAGCAATAACCGTTACCTCCGGCACTGTGCTGGGGTCCTGGCTGCTGGCGGCCATTTTAACCGAAAGCAGCCCCATCTCCATGCTGACAGATATCATGGACCAGGGGTTGAGCTATAATACCTCTTATTATGGGCTGTTCAACTTTTTGTTGGGCTTTGGCATCTCCACCAAGGTGGTTCTCCTGCTGGATGTCGCTGTGGGCGGTGTGATTCTGCTGGCTGCTGCGGCCTGGATGTTCCGCAAAAAGCTGGATAATGACTGGCTGCTTTGGTACGCCGTTACCGCGGTGGTTTCCGTTATGTGGTTTTATAAGCAGAGCCATGATTATATCATTCTGGCGCTGCCTGCCATCGCTATTTTCTGCCTGCCGCATATCAGCCTGCCCGCATGGGGCAGTATCCTGATTTTGCTGGTGGATGTCATTGCCTTTGCAGTACCCAAAGTCTACACCCTGCTGTGCGGCCTGCCGAAAGATGTGGTTTCGCCCTGGGCTAAACTGCTGGAAACGGTGGCCATTATGGCAACACTGTACTATGTGTTCCAGTCTGCCAAGCGCCATGCGGCGGCATTGCAGCAGGCGAGCCAGAATGGATAATTCCATAGGGGCACATTGTGCGCCCGCTGCCCTGGCTGGAATAAGCGCCTTAGAAAACGAAACACACGGCAAAACACCCGCGGGCAGACCGGCCCGCACCCTTGTGATGCCATAAAGGAGGCCGTGACCCGGCATGCCGAACCTGTTATCCCGCCTGCGCGGGCTGCGGCCAGCGCTGACCCGCCGCGCATTCTGGCTGTGGGCGGCGCTTATCACCCTGCTGCGCTGCGCAGTCACCCATTTTCAGCTGGCCTATATGTGGGCTGGCGGCGCCCCGCTGGACGATGAACTGATGTTCCGCGCGGCCAACGCCATCACCAGCGGCCAGTGGCTGGGGGAATATGACTATTTAACGCTTTCCAAAAGCATGTTTTTTGCCGTCTGGCTGGCACTGCTCAACAAACTGCACCTGCCCTACCTGTTGGGCGGGGCACTGCTGTGGTGTGCTGCAGCGCTGCTGGCGGCGTTTGCTCTGCGCCCGCTGTGGCGCAAAAGCCCGGCGGGCCAGGCCAGGGCCTTGACCCTGCTGCTGTACGCGCTGCTGGCATTTCTGCCGTCCAGCTGGGCGTCTTACACGCTGCGCGTTTACCGGGATAATATCTTCCCGGCGCTCTGCCTGCTGTTTTTTGCCGGTATGGCGGGGGCGGCGCTGCGGGCTGTGTTTTATACCCGCCAGCAGGCACCCATTTGGCCGTGGCTGCTGGCAGCGGGCGTTGGCCTTGCCTGCGGTTACCTGAACCGTGAAGATGCCGGGCTGTTTTTGCTGCCTTTTGCCATTGTGGCTACCCTTTGCATGCTGGTGGTGCTGCTGCACCGCCGCCGCTGGCTGTGCGCCGCGGCGCAGGTGATTCCATATGCGGTTCTGGCGGCAGGGGTGGGCATTTTCTGCGCGCTGAACCAGCACTGGTACGGCGTGTGGGGGCTTTCGGATTTCAGCGAGGGCTCTTTTGCCGATGCGATGGGTGCCATGACCCGCGTGGCGACGGATTCGGACGAGCCGCTGCTCAGCGTGCCCGCCGATGCGCGCGAAAAGCTGTATGCCGAGATCCCGCAGCTGCAATGCCTGCAATACTGGCTGGAGGAGGACCCCCAGCTGCAAAATGATTTCCGCGACCCGGAACTGGACGATTACCGTGCGGGCAGCTTTTATTGGGCAATCCGCCGTGCCGCCCAGTATGAGGGCATTTACGCCGACGCTGCCACCGCCGATGCCTATTGGCAGAGCGTAGCCGATGCCATCAATGCTGCCTGTGATAACAGCACCCTGCCCGCCCGCAGCGGCAGGCGCAGCGCCACCAGCCAGCCCATCCGTGCGCAGTATGTACTGCCCGCAATCCGGGAAGCTGCCAAGAGCGCCCTCTGGGCCCTGACCTTCCAGGATTGCCCGGCCTATTACCAGACCCTGCGCTCTATCGGGACCACCGAGGACGTTGCCCAATGGTCTGCCTACCTGCGCTGTAACTTTAATAATGCCGCTGAAGCGGGCAAGGATACGCCCTACTATGCGCCGCTGCAAAAGCTGGCCTACCGCGCGCTTGGCGTATTGCGCTGCGTGTACGCGGTGCTGCTGCCGCTGGCCTTTGTGTGGGCTGTGGTGCGGCATCTGTGCGCATTGCCCATGGTTCTGCGCCGCCGCACGGCAGGGGCAGCACTGCCTTGGCTGCTGCTGTTTGGCCTGTTGGCTATGGCAGCCCTGCGCTGCGGCATGATCGCCTTTGTTGAGGTTTCCAGCTTTGGCATTGGCACATCCACCATGTATCTTTCCACCGTGCACCCGCTGCTGCTGCTGTACGCATACGGGTGCCTGATCTGCTACCGCAATAAAGGAGTCATCACCGAATGACGGATCTGTTGATTATTGGCGGCGGTGCGGCGGGCCTGATGGCCGCCGGTGCCGCCTGCGCACGGGGGCTGACCACCGCCGTGGTGGAACACAACCCCAAAGGCCCCGGCCAAAAGCTGCTGATTACCGGCAAGGGCCGCTGCAATGTGACCAATGATTGTGATGTGCGCGAGTTTTTGAACTATGTGCGCCATAACCCGCGCTTTTTGTACTCCGCGCTGTACGCATTCTCTCCGGCAAGCGCTATGGAGCTGTTTGAATCCCTTGGCGTGCCGCTCAAAACGGAACGCGGCCGCCGGGTGTTCCCGCAGAGCGACCGTGCCGCCGATGTGCTGGCTGCCCTGCGCAGCTATGCCGCCGACGCCAAATTTGTGCATGGCAGCGCCAAAGAGCTGTTGATTGAGGATGGCCGCTGTGTTGGCGTGCGCACCTCGGATGGCAAAACCCACCGCGCAGCCCATGTTCTGGTTACTACCGGCGGCACCAGTTACCCCGCCACCGGCAGCGATGGCTCCGGCTATAAGCTGGCACGGCAGGCGGGCCACACCATTGTGCCGCCCCAGCCCAGCCTGTGCAGCCTGGTCAGCCCGGATCCGGCCTGCCGCCAGATGATGGGCCTAAGCCTGCGCAACGTGACCTTGACCCTGCTGAAAGACGGCAAACCGCTGTTTACTGAGCAGGGCGAAGCACTTTTCACTCACTTTGGCATCTCCGGCCCGCTGGTGCTTTCGGCTTCGACCTATATTGATGATGTGCAGCTGCACCGCTATATTGCAGAGTTTGACTTGAAGCCTGCCCTGGATGAAAAAACACTGTATGACCGCCTGACCCGCGACTTTGCGGCCCTTGGCGGCCACAGTGCCCAGGGTGCACTGGAAAAGCTGCTGCCCAACTCGATGCGGCCGGTTGCCGTTAAAAAGTGGGGCGTTGACCCCGCCACCCGTGCCGCCCAGATCACCCGCGAACAGAAGATGGCACTGGTACACCTGTGCAAGCACTGGCAGGTGCCCATCAGCGAACTGGGCGATTTGCAGCACGCGGTGATTACGGCTGGCGGCGTGGATACCAAAGAGGTTGACCCCAAAACCATGCAGAGCAAGCTGTGCCCCGGCCTGTATTTTGCGGGCGAAGTGCTGGATGTGGATGCCCGCACCGGCGGCTACAACCTGCAAATTGCATGGGCCACCGCACAAGCTGCGGTGCGCGCGATAGAAAACGATACCTAGGGTGTATCAGAAAAGTCGAAAATATCGCCTATTTCTACAAATACAGTACTATAACGGAAGGAAGTTTTTCTGATGATCTCTGTTGCAATCGATGGCCCGTCCGGGGCGGGCAAATCCAGCCTTGCCAAACGCCTTGCTGCGGATATGGGCTTTACCTATGTAGATACCGGTGCCATGTACCGCTCCATCGGCCTGTACGCCGTGCGCCAGGGCAAGGACCCGCATGATGCCGCTGCCGTGGAGGCCCTGCTGCCGCAAATCCACCTGGATACCAAGCTGGAGGAGGGCACCCAGCACTTTTACCTGAACGGCGAGGATGTCTCCTCGGCCATCCGTGCCGAGGAGATCGGCATGGCGGCTTCCGCTGTGGCGGCGATTCCGGCTGTGCGCACCTTTTTGCTGGATGCCCAGCGCACTTTGGCCGCCAGCCGCGATGTGCTGATGGATGGCCGCGATATCGGCACTGTAGTGCTGCCCAACGCAACGGTAAAAATCTTCTTGACTGCCACCCCGGAAGCCCGCGCAGAGCGCCGCTATAAAGAGCTGCTGATGAAAGGCGAAAAGCACGACTACCAGAATGTTCTGGCCGATGTCCGCGCGCGTGACTATCAGGATACCCACCGTGCAGCAGCCCCGCTGCGCCAGGCCGAAGACGCTGTGCTGGTGGATACCAGCGAGCTGAACTTTGACCAGAGCTTTGAAGCCCTGAAAAAAGTCATTCAGGACCGCGCAAAATAAAAGCCGCGCTGCGAGCAGGGGAGAGCGTTGCACCTGGAAACAGGGGAAAGCTGCCCCCAAAACGAATATTTGTTCTGTAGAATCCGTAGGGGCGCACATTGTGCGCCCGTCAACTTAATGTAGGTAATCTCTTCCGACAATACACGGGGCAAATAACCTGACGGCTCAACGTACCCAAAAACACAGAACAACAAACATTTAACCAATTACTAAGAAATGGTGGAAAACTATGCTGCTTTATTGGATCCTGCTGCCGATCGTCTGGCCGCTGCTGCATATTTTGTGGCGCATTGAGGTGGTCGGCAAAGAGAACATCCCCCGCGGGCGCGCCCATGTTATCGCGTCCAACCACCTTTCGGACCTGGACCCGGTCTATATTCTGGAAGCGGTGTTCAGCTGGAAGCGCTATACCATCCTGGCCAAGCAGGAGCTGTTCAAAAATCCGCTGATCGGCTGGTTTTTGAGCTGCATGGGCGCGGTGCCCATTGACCGCGGCAAGGGCGATATGGGCACCGTTAATAAAGTGACAGACGAATGCAAAAACGGCACGCCGATCCTGATCTTCCCTGAAGGAACCCGCAGCAAGACCGGCGAACTGCTGACCTTAAAAAGCGGTGCTTTCCTGATTGCCGGCAACGCCGATGCCGACATGGTGCCCTGCCGCATTATTTACGATACGCCGGATAAGCGCATGCACATGTTCTGCCGCATCCGCATCTGCTTTGGCACCCCCATCCCGGCAGAGGAGATGAAGGTAGAGGACCCGCGCCGCTCGGTACCCAAGCTGCGTGCCCTGCGCACCCGCCTGAAAACCGAACTGGAACGCCTGTACGAAGAAAATCACTTCTAAAACGCGATACAGGGAGAAATAACCATGCAAATTATTCTTGCAAAAACCGCAGGGTTCTGCTTTGGGGTAAACCGCGCGGTCAAGCTGACTTATGAATTGCTGGCGCAGGGCCGCCCGGTGGCAACCCTTGGCCCGCTGATCCATAACCCGCAGGTGGTGGAGGATCTGGAAAGCAAAGGTGCCATTACCTGTGACAGTGTGGACGATGTGCCGGACGGCTGCGAGGTTGTCATCCGCAGCCACGGCGTTGGGCAGAGTGTGTATGATAAAATCTCAACACGCCGCCTGGCGTATCATGACGCCACCTGCCCGTTTGTTACAAAAATCCATAAAATTGCTGCGCGGGCCGGTGCGGAGGGCGCCATGCTGCTGGTGGCAGGCGATGCCAAACACCCCGAAGTACAGGGAATTGTGGGCCATACTATGGGAAAAGTGGAAGTGTTTGCCAACTTGGCAGAACTGGAAAAACTGCTGCCGGAACTCACACAACAAAAATCTATTTTTGCGGTAGCGCAAACCACTTTCAATGTCCAAAGCTGGGAAACTTGCAAGGAATTTTTGAAAAACCAGTGTACAAATGCCAAAATATTTGATACAATATGTAATGCAACGTGGGCGAGGCAACAGGAAGCGGAAGACCTCAGCCAAAAATGCGATCATATGGTCGTCATTGGTGGTCATCATTCTTCCAATACCCAAAAGCTGTTGCAGGTCGCGGCCCGGCATACCAAAGCTATCAATGTGGAGACAGCTGATGAACTCGACAAAGATTGGCTTAACGGTGCCAGGATCGTGGGCGTAACAGCCGGGGCTTCAACGCCTTCGTCTATAATTGAGGAGGTACTTAACTGTATGAGTGAAGAAATCCGTGACGACATGAGCTTTGAGGAGATGCTCGCTGCATCCGAAGCAAAGCCCCTGTACGCAGGTAAGATCGTAAAAGCCAAGGTCATCAGCGTTTCCCCGACGGAATGTGTCGTCGGTATTGATGGTTCCAAGCACACTGGTATCGTCAAGCTCAGCGAGATGAGCCATGACCCCAACGCCAAGATGGAAGACCTTGTTAAGGTGGACGACGAGCTGGATTTGGTTGTTGTCAAGACCAATGACCAGGAAGGTGTTGACACCCTTTCTCGTGTCCGTTTTGAAGCCCAGAAGGGCATGAAGGATGTTTCCGAGGCTGCCGAAAACGGCACCGTTATGGAAGGCGACGTCATGGAAGCCAACAAGGGCGGCGTTGTTGTCAACGTCAAGGGCGTTCGTGTGTTTGTTCCCCGTTCTCAGGCTACCATGCGCCGCGACGAGGACTACACCAAGCTGGTTGGCCAGCACGTTAAGCTGGTTATCACCGAGTGCGCAGGCCGCAAGATCGTCGGCAGCATCAACAAGGTTACTGCTGAAGAAAACAAGGCAAAGCGCGATGAGTTCTGGAAGAACGTTGAAGTTGACAAGCAGTACACTGGCGTTGTCAAGAGCCTGACTTCCTACGGTGCCTTTGTTGACATCGGCGGCGTGGATGGCCTGTGCCACATCAGCGAACTGAGCTGGAACAACATCAAGCATCCCTCTGAGGTCGTCAGCGTTGGCGATACCATCGAAGTGTATGTTAAGAGCTATGACCCCGAGAACCAGAAGGTTTCCCTGGGCTACAAGAAGGAAGAGGACAACCCCTGGGAGAAGCTCAAGAACGAGTATCCCATCGGCTCTGAGTTCGAGGCTCCGGTCGTTTCCATCACCAAGTTCGGTGCATTTGTCCGCATTCTGCCGGGCATTGACGGTCTGGTCCACATCAGCGAGATCAGCAACGAGCGCGTGAACAAGGTTTCCGACGTTCTGAAGGTCGGCGACATGGTCAAGGTTAAGCTGATCAATGTTGACTTTGATCGCAAGCGCATCAGCCTGTCCATGAAGGCTTGCCTCGACGAGGCTGCCGAGGACGCTGAATAATCCCCGAATTGCAGCAGGGGCCTGCCTGGCAACAGGCGGGCCCCTTTTGTTATATGCCAGTGTGCACTGTTGGCGTACACTGGCGAGCAGCGCTGCAAACCTCCCTGCGCTGTGTGGTAAAGGATAAACTGCATGGAAAAATTAAAGGCTTTTATTAAAAAATATTATGAGGGGTTTGCCTACCTGTTTTTTGGCGGGCTTGCCACGCTGTTGAACCTGGTGCTGTTTGCCGTGTTCCAGGCTGTGCTGGGCACGGGCTTTGCAACCGGCATTGGCAATGTGCTGGATAATATCATCTGCATTCTGTTTGCCTACTGGACCAACCGCACCTTTGTGTTCCGCAGCAAAAACAGCGGCCAGGCTGCTCTGGCGGAGTTTGGCCAGTTTGTGGCCTGCCGTATTGGCACCATGGTCATGGACCAGGTCATCATCTGGCTGGGCGTCAGCGTGCTGGCACCGCATGTGGCATTTGCCGCAGCCAACGCTGACCTGTGGGCCATGGGTGTTAAACTGTTCAGCCAGGTTATCGTGATTGTATCCAACTATGTGTTCAGCAAGTTGTTTATTTTCAAAAAGAAATAACAACACAGAACAGATAGAAACCCGAAACAACCAAACCGACGATGATAAGGAGGGCTTTCTTATGACAAACAAAATCCGCGGCGGTGCATTCCGTCTGACCGGCCTGATCCTGGGCATTGTGGGCGCAACGGTCAGCCTGACGGCCATTGTATTTTCGACCATCGGCCTGCACCAGGCGCACCTGTGCAAGACCTGTAAAAAAGGAGAAGAATTCAAATGAAATACACCAAGGAGGAAATCCTTTCCAAAGTTGACCACACCCTGTTGAAACCGGAGGCTACCTGGCCCCAGATTCAGGCCCTGTGCGATGATGCCATCAAGTATCATACTGCATCCGTCTGCATCAACACCTGCTATGTCAAGCAGGCTGTGCAGTATATGGCGGGCCGTGTTGCGGTGTGCTGCGTGGTCGGCTTCCCTCTGGGTGCAATGGATACTGCTTCCAAGTGCTTTGAAGCAAAGACCGCCGTGGAAAACGGCGCCGAGGAAGTGGATATGGTCATCAATATCGGCCGCCTGAAGAACAAGGAATATGACGCTGTGCGCGAGGATATCGCCGCCGTCAAGCGGGCCGTGGGGGATAAGGTGCTCAAGGTTATTATTGAAACCTGCCTGCTGACCGATGAAGAAAAAGAGAAGATGTGCGATATCGTGGTGAAAGCCGGTGCCGACTTCATCAAGACCAGCACGGGCTTTTCTACCGCAGGTGCAACCTTCCATGATATTGAGCTGTTTGCCCGCTGCGTGCGCGGCCGCTGCAAGATCAAGGCAGCCGGCGGCATTTCCACCGTTGAGGACATGGAAAAGTTCCTGGATCTGGGCGCAGACCGCCTGGGCACCTCCCGCGCTGTTAAACTGCTGACGGCGGAATAATTTTGCCGTAACGCAGGGTACACACAAATAAACCAAAGACCTCCATCCCAAGCACAGAACCGTGCAGGGATGGAGGTCTTTTTGTCTACAATCAGCAATAAAATCAGTATTTGTTATCTTGCACAAAGCAAACAGTTGCGCTTACAGCAGGTACGCTTCAAACCGGTGCAGGTCATCCACCTTTACGGTTGCCTTGTAATACACGCCGTTTTCGCGGTATTCTTCAGCCAGAACGCTGCCGCGGGTGCGGAACACATCGGCCAGGGCCAGCTTGTCATAGGGCAACAGAACCTCAATGGTGCGCACACGGTGTGCCAGAATCTCGTCAATCTTGGCCAGCAGGCTGTCCAGCCCGTAGCCGGTTTTGGCGCTTACCAGCAGCACATCCGGGTCATAGGGGGCAACACCGGTGCGGTCGCACTTGTTGTAGACCGTCACCTGCGGGATATCCCCGCAGCCCAGGTCGTTCAACACTTCATCGGTCACGTTCAGCTGCTCGGCGGCTTCGCTGTCGCTGGCGTCGGCAATTTTCAAGATGATGTCAGAGCAGGCAGCTTCTTCCAGTGTGCTCTTAAAAGCATCCACCAAATCATGCGGCAGGCGGCTGACAAAGCCGACTGTATCCACCAGGATCACTTGTAACCCGCTGGGCAGCGTGCATTTGCGGGCGGTGGGATCCAGCGTGGCAAACAGCATGTCGGCTTCAAAAATTTCTGCGCCGCACAAAGCGTTGGTCAGGCTGCTTTTGCCCACGTTGGTGTAGCCCACCAATGAGATGACCGGAACACCGTTTTTCTGGCGGGCGCGGCGGGTTTCACCACGGCGCTTTTCCAGCTCTTTCAGGCGGCTTTCCAGCTTTTCAATGCGGCTGCGCAGGTAGCGGCGGTCCAGCTCCAGCTTGGTTTCACCGGCACCGCGGCGGGCACCGCCACCGCCGCCGCCACCGCCGCCCTGGCGGCTCAGCGCCTCGCCAAGGCCCTGCAGGCGCGGCATGCGGTATTTCAGGGTGGCCAGCTCAGTCTGCAGCTTGCCCTCGTTGGTGGTGGCGCGCGCACGGAAGATTTCCAAAATCAGCATCGTGCGGTCCAGCACTTCCACCTGCAAAGCCGCGCTCAGGTTGCGGATCTGGCTGCCGGTCAGCTCGCCGTCAAAGATGGCGGCCTCGGCATCGGTATTCAGGCATACCAGGCGCGCTTCCTCCACTTTGCCCTCCCCCAGAAGGGTGGCGGCTTCGGGGGTGCTGCGCTTCTGGCACACGGTAGCAACGGCCTGCATGCCGTTGGCTTCCGCCAGGGCGGCAAGCTCATCCAGGCTGCGCTGGGAGTCAAACTTGCCCTGGTCCAGCGCCAGCAGCACAACGCGCACCGGCGGGCGCTCGCTGTCCAGAGCCTTCTGCCCAACAGGGGCGTCCTCTGCCGGGGCCTGGGTAGCGGTAAAGTCCAGGGTGATGGGGTCCTTCATTTCGTCCATAGGGGTCCTTTCTGGCCGTATTCGGCCAGGTCAGCAAAAGTATGGGGCAGGGGAGTGAATGTCAGACGGTTGTCTCGGCATTCTCCGCTGGTTCCGTTGGTTCTGCCTGTACAGCGGGGGCAGCGGCTGCCGGTTCATCGGATTTCTGGCTGCCGGGGTTCAGCAGGTACCAGGCCAGGCAGGGCACCTCGGTGCCGTCAAAGCGGTGCAGAACGGTATCGTGGTCATAATGGAAGCCGGTCTTGGCCAACACGCGGCTGCTTGCCACATTCTGGCTCGCGTGGAATCCGGCCAGCCAGGGCGCACCTACCATGCCAAACCAGTAATCGCGCACGGCAGTGGCGGCTTCGGTGGCATAGCCCTGGTTCCACCACTTTTTGCCCAAAGAGTAACCGATCTCATACATGCCGCCCAGCAGCTCGGTTTTCACGTTTTTCCAGGCATAGGGCTTTTCACGCTCACAGGATTCGGCAGGGGCAATGCTGATGTTGCCCATCAGCACACCGGTCACTTTATCGCAGATGCCCCAATCATAAAAATCCGGGCGGTCATATTGTTTGACGATCTCGTTCAGATATGCCATCGTTACCACCCAGTCACGGTGGGGCTCCCAGCGCAGGTAGCGGGTCACTTCCGGGTCATTGGCCCAGTTGCCAAACATCATTTCGCAGTCGTCGGTTGTCATACGACGCAGGACCAGCCGCTCGGTGGTCAACTCTTGTGTGCCGCAATGCTTCATCTTGATATACAACCTTTCCTTTGCAGTAGTTATGCTTGGCTGTGCAGCAGATACCGCCGCACAAAGCCCATAAAGATCTGCCACAGCTTGTACAGCTGGGCACGGTAAATGTTACAGTAAATAAATAGAATTGCTGCAGTTAAAACAAACTTGATGATAAAATTGTGGGCGAACACCACGCCGATCACGGCCACACCCACCGCCAGCAAAAAGCCGCAGATCGTCCGGCTGAAGCTGGGGATGGTGCGGTAGTAATACTGCCCGGTCACAGTGCGGTACAAAAACATCGTTGCATTGGCCGCTACCAGGCCGACCGCGGCACCCATTACGCCAAAACGCGGCACCAGCACGGCGCACACGGCAATGTTGGCCGCAACGCCCACGGCGGTTCCAATCGTATCCTGGAACGGCTTGCGGGCAATGGTGTTGCCGTACACCGTGCCTTCGCACAGGATGGAGAACACCACGGCCAGCATCATCAGCGGAAAGTAGGGCAGGCAGGCCGATTTGGCCGGGAAGATGATGAAGATGATATCCTCAAACATGACCAGCAGACAGAAAAAGCCGAAGATCAGCAGGTTCAGCAGATCATGGATGCGGCCAATGCGCTCCTGCTCGGTGCGGTAATGCGCGTAGACATAGGGACCCCAGTAGGTGGAAAAACCGGCCTGAATGGTGGTGACAAGCTGGGCCAGGGTGTAGGCGAAATCAAACGAACCCTGCTCCGCCGCGGGGGTGTAATTGCCTAAAAAAGAAAGGCAGATGGCGCGGTACAGCGGGATCAGGATGGCCGCAGGTGCCAACACAATGCCGTAAGGCAGTGCCGCCCGGTAAATGTGGGCATAGGGGCGCAGGCCGCGCACAGGGGCCTCTTTCGTTTGACCTTTAGAAGCCCGCCGCCAATAGAACACTGCGACCCCCGCAAAGCTGCACACCGCACCCAGCACAAAAGCGCGGGCGTCCTGGGTAACAAAGCCGGGCAGCAGGTAGATCAGGTTCAGGCAGGCCTGCATCCACAGTGTTTCGGTGGTGTAGGCGCGCACATTGTTTTCCAGCCGGAGCAGCACGTTGAGGTAACGCACCAGCATGTACAGAGCAGCGTTCAGGAACAAAAACGGCACCAGCCCGGCACCGTTGGCCCCAAGGCCAAAGGCCGCCGCCAGCGGCTTGGCGAAAAAGATGCTGCCGATGCCGCCCACCAGCAGCATGACCAGCACCGAAAGCCGGGTACACGCGGCAAACATGCTGCGCCCGGTGGAACCGGCAGGCGGTTCGTGGTAAAAGCGCAGCAGGCTTTGGTCCAACCCAAGCATGCCCACGTTCATCAGCGACATGGTGTATGCCATGAAGGAAGCAGGAACGGCGTAGCTTTCGGCGGGCAGGACGCCCTTGATGATAAGCGCTGCGCCGGAAATGCCAAAGCCAAGGTAGGTGGCAATGGAGTATTTCATCACATTTCCGGCAAAGCTTTCAGTTTTTTTCGGTTCAGACATGGCAGGCTCCCATTTGCAGCGGGCGCACCGCAGCGCGCCGGAAAAACAACTTTATTTTACATATGGCCGGATGCGCGCTTCCATGCGCTGGATCTCCTCCGGCGGGATATAGGCTTTGTCCACATAACCGTAAATGCGCTGGGCAAAGTTGGCCAGCGGCGGGCAGAAGGCAAACACCCGTTTGGGTTCCCACTTGTGGCGGTACAGCATGTGTACCCCCGCCAGTGCGCAGAACTTGAGCAGGTTGAAGTGCGGCGTAAAGCCGGGCCCCATCGGTTCATCCCGCGGGGGATTTTTGTACACTTCCTCCAGCAGGTCGGCCATCCGCTTGTAGGCCGGGGCAGGGGAGGGGTCAAAATAGCCCTCAATCACATCCCGTGCAATGGGGAACGGCGGGTTCGGCTGCGCCATGGCAGCGGCAAACTCCGGGTAGCTAGTCACATAGTGAGCATCCTTGTAGATGACGGGGTCATACTCGTGCTCGATGGGCACCGGGCGCAGGATATGGCAGCTTTTGCCCGCCATGTATACTTCGGCCACAGCGGTGCTCATCCAGATGGAGATGGAATCCGCCGCCACAATCCACTGCTTGACGGAATCCGCAAAAATCACATGGAAGTTGGGGCGTTTGGCGGCCAGCTCGTCCAGGGCTTTGCATTTCCATTCGCTGGGGTGGCGGCGGTATACCAGTTCCACCTCCGGGTGGTCACCCAGGTAGCGGTCAAACCAGGCCAGCGTTTTTTCCATCGAAACGCGGTTGGTGCGGGCAAAGCCGGAAAAATCCGTTCCCGCCATTTTGGAAAGCTCGGCCACTTCCTGGTCAGTCATGCTGGCATAGCCAAAGCTGGAAATGTACAGGTGCAGCTGTTTGGCGGGGTCAAGGCCGAATTCCTTGCACAGGGTTTCCTTATCCTTAAAGTAGCCCTTGAACTCCGGCCGCAGAAAGTCCATCATCACAGCGCCGGTCACGGGGGTGTTCTTGGCATCCATGCCATGGGCCTGTAACCGCTGGGCAGTGCGCTGGCCCCAGCAAGTCTGCACGCAGCGCTTGGCGTTGCCGTTCATGTTGAACCAATCGCCCTCCTCCTGCGTGTCGGAGAGCATCTGCTCCCAGTGCAGGTTGACGATCTTGTTGCATCTGCCAATGTTGTTGTACACATGGCTGTTGATGGCTTCGTTGTCATACATGCAGCTGGCAACCAGAACTTCCGGCTTGTCTTTGCCAAACAGGCGCAGATCTTTGGCATCCAGCAGCTGGCGGATGCGCACGGTGTAGCCGCGGCGCTCCAGCTCCAATTTGAGCAAAAGATCGCTCTCATATTCCCGAACGGTGTGTTCGTACAAAATCAAAAAGTCCAGTGCCACAGGGGACCTCCTTTTTGGGGTGGGGCAGCATCAGCGCTGCATATCATCAAACAGTTCGGCTGTCCAGTCCGGCAGGCCGTATTTTTCGTCCAGGTGGAACCCGTCAAAAAACTGGGTGTCATCATCGGTAATGCAGCTGGTGCCCCATTCGTAATTCAGCACGGCAAAATTCTGCTTTTCCAACAGCGGCAGAACTTCGTCCTGCATCACGGCGGTAATGCCAAAGGCATCGCATACCTCGGTGCGCACATTGGCGGCCATGGGGGGCAGCACAATGGTCAGCTCCACGCCGCGGTCTGCGCAGCGCTGGGCCATAGCCAAAAACTCCGCCAGCTCGGTTTCGTTCAGTGTCCAGTTCTGGCAGCGGGTGGTGATCAGCGCCGGGTACTCATACAGCTTTTTGTGCAGCGGAATCATGTTCCCGGCATCATCCAGGTAATCCGCCGCGGTCCAGTCGCCGGATTCAATGGTGTCCGGCGTGCCCTTTACGGTGTCCATAAACACTGTCAGGGCGTTCACGTTGTATTCCAGGTTCAGGCAGTAGGCCAGCGGGTTGCGCAGGGTAGCTTCCAGCGCCGAAAAACGGTCGGTGTTATAGCTGCTATTTAAGGTGTAGAACGAAAGCTCAAACAGAATGTGGTCCACCTGGTTGCCGGAATCCAGCACATAGTTGGCAAGGTCCACACATTCCTTCAGGGAAGCACCGCCAAAGGCCAGGTTCTGCCAGCTTTGCCCGGTCAGGGAATCCACAAGGTCCATATCAAAGTGGGCCAGGCGGCTGTCCCCGATGATCAGGTTGGTGCCGGGGCTCTGCTCATAGGCGCGCACACGGGCCACCGGCTGGCTGGAAGAGGCTGTTTTTTTGATGCCAAAATAATTGTTTGGCTCAAACGCCACAAAAAAGGCAAACCACAGATAGACCGGCACGAACAGCAGCGCCAATTTTTTGATGATATGCTTCACGCCGGAAATCTCCTTTTTTCCATAAGATTAAAACCCTGCATAGGGGCCGAACGCGTTGGCGTTAAAGCCGCCGCTCTGCATGATGTACCCCACCAGGATAAAAACGATCAAAACAACATACAGCGCATTGCGGTGCTTGGCGCTTGCCAGGGCAACCTCAGCCGGTTTGTTTTTGCAGGCAAAATTGCGCCGGTGATCCAGCCAGATGCCAAGCGCCAGCGCCAGCGCAGCGAACGCCCAATAAGCCGCTACCATAATGGTATTGGCGTAAAAGCCGGTATACGCTGTGCTGTACAGCTCCCCGGCAAAGCGGGCGGGGGACCAGCTACTCATCAGGCAGCGGCCCAGGTAGATGAAAGCATCGCCAACGCCCAGGTTTTCGGCCATGCCGGAAAGGTTGCCGGACCCCACGCGGAAGAACACCATGCTGATGGTCCACAAAACAAACACCACAACCCGCTTGCCCCACAGCACACGGGCCGGGGTGCCGCGCTTTTTGGGTTTGCCAAAGCGGCGGTGCAGCAGCTCTTCGCCCACGCGGTAAACCGCCTGCAGCAGACCCCAGATGATGAATGGCGCGGTGCTGCCGTGCCAGAAGCCGGAAGCAAAGAACACGCAGAACACGCACAGCTCGGTGGGCAGGCGGCCAAAGCGGCCAAGATCTGCCCAGGCCAGCGGCATAAAGAGATAATCCTGCAGCCAGGAAGAAAACGAGATGTGCCAGCGGCTCCAGAAGCCGGAAAAGTTGGTGGCGTAAAACGGGGTCTTAAAGTTTTCCGGCAGGTCCAGCCCCAGCACAAGGCCGGTGGCACGGGAAATCTCGGAATAGCCGGAAAAGCTGAAATACAGATAAAAAGTGTACATCACCGCGGTCAAAATCAGCATGGGGGCGCTGTAATCCGCATAGTGGGGGAAAACCGTATCCACCACCATGTTCAGCACATCCGCCACGGCAATGTATTTGAACAGCCCCAGCGCATATAGCCGCAAAGCGCGCACCGTGCGGGCGGCATCAAAGCGGTGCTCGGCGCTCAACTGCGGCAGCAGCGCACCGGCGCGGCAGATGGGCCCCTGGGTGACGGTGGCAAAAAAGTTCAGGAACAGCGCCAGCCGGATAAAGCTGGTTTCCACCTCGCAGTCGCCGCGGGCGGCGTCGATCAGGTAGGCGATTGCGGCAAAACTGGTAAAGCTGATGCCCAGCGGCATGGCCACCGCGCGCCAGCCGTGCAGCACCCCGCCCAACAGGCCGTTATACTTAAAAAAGGCCAGAATGCCCAGCATACCGATCACGCCAAGGCGCAAAAAAGCGGTTTTGTGTGCGCCGCCCCGCCAGGCAAGGCCGCGGCCGCACAGGTAGGTGAACACCGCCAGTGCAATGGTGACCGGCAGCATGGCCGGCATGGCCAGCGCATAAAACACCCACGAAGCTCCCAGCAGAAACACCGGCTGCATGCGCACCGGCAAATGCAGGTAAACGGCAGCCACAACCACCAAAAATGCACAGTATTGCAGGCTTTGCAGCCCCATGAGCGCAACCTCCAGACCTAATAGGAGCGGTACCGCACAACGCACGGCGTGCCGCAAAAAATCCACAGGCAGCAAGGATAAAATAAGACCGCCTGCACCCGCAATATGGCAAAATGGCGCAATATCACAGATTAACTAAACTATTATACCTGTTTTGCCTACTAATGTAAAGTGGGCCGCCTGGCAGGGACAAAATACGCACGAAAAAACGGAAAGAATACTGTTTGCACAGCGGCAACAAAAGCGACGTTAAAATGTGATAACAAAGAGCAAAATGCGGAATAAAAAGCAAGCCTACTAGGTGTGATAAGTTTCCTGGAACGGTTGCACTGAATACGTGAAAATGATATACTATCATAGTAATAAAAAATAGGCTGGGTGTGTACCAAACTGTCCGGCGGTTGAAATGCTGGTTGGACGGACAGTTTTGCGGGACTGCAAGCAGGGTTCCGCTGCAGGCTTACGGGAGTGAAAAATATGAAAGTTGTAATTCTTGCCGGCGGCTATGGCACGCGCATTTCGGAAGAAAGTAAGTTCAAGCCGAAACCGATGATCGAAATCGGCGGTATGCCTATTTTGTGGCATATCATGAAAGAGTATTCTTACTATGGCTTCAATGATTTTGTGATCTGCGCCGGGTACAAGCAGCATATGATCAAGGAGTGGTTTGCGGATTATTTCCTGCATACCAGCGATGTGACCTTTGACTTCACCCAGGGCAACGAGATGATCGTGCATGACCAGCACGCCGAGCCGTGGCGCGTGACGGTGGTGGATACCGGCCTGAACACGATGACGGGCGGCCGCATCAAGCGGGTGCAGAAATATATCGGCAACGAAACCTTTATGATGACCTATGGTGATGGCGTCTGCGATGTGAACATTGCCGAACTGGTCAAGTTCCATAAGCAGCATGGCAAGCTGGCAACTCTGACTGCCGTGGTGCAGGAACAGCAGAAAGGCGTGCTGGATATCGGCCAGGACAATTCGGTTCAGGCGTTCCGTGAAAAAAGCGTCAACGATGGGGCTATCATCAATGCGGGCTATATGGTGCTGGAACCGGAAGTGTTTGATACCATCAGTGGCGATGATACCATTTTTGAGCAGGCCCCGCTGCGCGAGCTGGCGGCCAAAGGCCAGCTGATGAGCTATGTGCACCGCGGATTCTGGCAGTGCATGGATACCGAGCGCGAAAAAAGTATGCTGGAAAAAATGTGGGCGTCCGGCTGTGCGCCCTGGGAAGTGTGGAACCAACAATGAACTTGGAATTTTACCGCGGCAAACGCGTGTTTGTAACCGGGCATACCGGTTTTAAGGGCAGCTGGCTCTGCCGCATGCTGGTGGGTGCCGGTGCAGTGGTAACGGGTTACAGTTTGCAGCCGCCCACAACCCCCAATCTGTTCACCCTGGCTGGGTTGGAAGGCAAAATGACCAGCGTGATCGGCGACATCCGCGATTTTGCCAGCCTGAAAGCAGCCTTTGATGCCGCTCGGCCGGAAATTGTGCTGCACCTGGCGGCTCAGCCCATTGTGCGGGACAGCTACAAGGACCCGCGCTATACCTATGAAACCAATGTGATGGGCACCGTGAACCTGTTGGAATGTGTGCGTACTGCCCAAACTCCGCCGCGCTCTGTGCTGAACGTAACAACGGATAAGGTGTACCAGAATAATGAATGGTGCTGGGGCTACCGCGAAAACGAACCGTTGGACGGCTTCGACCCCTACTCCAACAGCAAAAGCTGCTCGGAGCTGGTGACCCACAGCTATAAAAACAGCTTTTTTGCGGATGGTAGCGTGGCCATCTCCACTGCCCGCGCAGGTAATGTGATTGGCGGCGGCGATTTTGCCAATGACCGCATCATCCCGGACTGCGTGCGTGCCATGGCAAAAGGGGAGAGCATCGGTGTGCGCAACCCGTATTCCACCCGCCCATACCAGCATGTGCTGGAACCGCTGGCGGCGTACCTGCTGATCGCCCAGTGCCAGTATGAGGATAACCGGTACGCCGGCTATTATAATGTCGGCCCGGATGACTGCGACTGTGTGACGACCGGCACCCTGGTAGACCTGTTCTGCCAGGCGTGGGGCGATGGTGCTGCATGGGAAAACCGCGCTGAGGCAAACGCCCCGCATGAAGCAAACTTTTTGAAGCTGGATTGCAGCAAATTGAAATCTACCTTTGGCTGGAAACCGCGCTGGCATATGGCGGAATGTATGCAAAAGACCGTTGCGTTCAGCAAGGTATGGCTTTCCGGCGGGGATATCCCGGCGGAGATGGACAAAGAGATCAAGGAATTTTTGAGTGAGTAAGGGAGCAGACGATGGCAAATTGGAGCAATGAGGCCGAAGCCCGCGAGCAGATCAAGGCGCTGGTGGCAGAATATTACCATGACTTTAAGGAGAAAAAGGCGGATTTCAAGCCCGGCGACCGCGTTACTTATGCATCCCGCGTGTTTGATGAAAAAGAAATGTGCGCCCTGACCGATGCAACGCTGGATTTCTGGCTGACCACCGGCCGCTTTGCGGATGAATTTGAAAAAGAGTTTGCCAAGTGGATCGGCGTAAAGTTCGCCAACCTGGTCAACTCCGGCTCCTCCGCCAACCTGATTGCCTTTATGGCGCTCACCGCCCCGGAACTGGGCGACCGCCAGATCAAAAAGGGCGATGAGGTCATCACTGTGGCATGCGGGTTCCCCACCACTGTCACCCCGGCGCTGCAGTATGGCGCTGTGCCGGTGTTTGTGGATGTGACCGTGCCGCAGTACAACATTGATGTGACCAAGCTGGAAGCCGCTCTTTCCCCCAAGACCAAGGCGGTCATGATCGCCCATACCCTGGGCAACCCGTTTGACCTGTCCGCCGTCAAAGCCTTCTGCGATGCCCATAACCTCTGGCTGGTGGAGGATAACTGCGATGCCCTGGGCACCCAGTATACCATCAACGGCGAAACCCGCTTTACCGGAACCTGGGGCGATATCGGCACCTCCAGCTTCTACCCGCCGCACCACATGACGATGGGAGAGGGCGGCTGCGTGTATACAAACAGCCCGCTGCTGAACCGCCTGATCAAGAGCTACCGCGACTGGGGCCGCGACTGCATCTGCCCGTCCGGCCATGATAACTTCTGCGGCCACCGCTTTGACGGTCAGTATGGCGAACTGCCCGCAGGCTATGACCACAAGTACGTTTACAGCCACTTTGGCTATAACCTGAAAGTGACCGATATGCAGGCCGCCATCGGCTGCGAACAGCTGAAAAAGTTCCCCAGCTTTATCGAGCGCCGCCGCCATAACTGGGACCGCCTGCGCGCAGCCCTGGAACCGGCCGCCGATAAGCTGATCCTGCCGGAACCGGCCGCCAACAGCCGCCCGTCCTGGTTCGGCTTCCTGATTTCGGTCAAGCCGGAATCCGGCCTGGACCGCAACGCCGTGACCCGCTATATTGAGGACCACAATGTCCAGACCCGCCTGTTGTTCAGCGGCAACCTGATCAAGCACCCTTGCTTTGACCAGATCCGCGGCACCGACGCCTACCGCGTGGCAGGGGAGCTGACCAACACTGACTTTATCATGAACAACACCTTCTGGGTCGGCGTGTACCCTGGCATGACCGATGAGATGATTGACTATATGGCAAAGATCATTATTGAAGCGGTGAACCAGTAAAAAGCGCTGATAAGATGAATCAATAAGAAAAAGCAAAGCCGTGCTGATAAGAAAAAATGGCTGCTGCACTGCGGTAAATTATCAATACAGGCTTTGCTTTTTTGATTGCTTATAAAGAATAATAAAGGAACGGGATCCATGCAGAAATTGTTGGCACTGTTGGGAGCAAAAAGCAAAAAGGAATTTGTTGCGCTGCTTGCACAGTTTATCAAGTTTGGCCTTGTTGGCGTAAGCAACACGGCGGTATCGATGGCGGTGTATTATATCTTTTTGTGGATCAGCCCAGACCTGTATATGGTAGGCAGCGTTCTGGGAACAATTCTGAGCATTGCCAATGCCTTTTTTTGGAACGATAAGTTTGTGTTTACCGGGAATGCAAACGATTGGCGCAGTAAACTGAAACGCCTTGGAAAAACATATGTCAGCTACGGCGGCACGTCGATCCTTTCTAATGTTTTGCTTTGGATAGAGGTTACGTTCTTCAGCGTAAGCAAAACGATTGCACCGATTGTAAATTTGCTGGTCACGATTCCGCTGAATTTTATCATCAACAAGTTGTGGACATTTAAGGAAAGATAAACGACAAAATGTTTCCCGTCAACGATGTGGAGCTTATCCGGCACGGAAAAGTGCGGTATCGGGATCCCTAACCATCATCCGACTCAACGAGGTTGGTTGGCGGTGCTTTATTGTTGAAAATAAGACTGCAAAATATATCGGTAAAAAATATGGGAAACCAGGGAATATCTGATACATAACCGGGAACAGAAATAGGGCAAGGCTGTGTATGGACAACATGACAACAAATAACGAGAATAAATCTGGTATCAGCATTGGATTAGATCAGCTGTTGCTGGAAGATAACAAATCGGTGCAGATGGGACTGAATTATGGCCAGAATGAATGCAACAGCCAGCGCGTGCTGAAAGAGAATAACACGAAACGGGGAAAAGGCCTTTTTGGTAAAAAAGGAAGAGGGAGCAATCCGTTCTGGAAAAAAACGGCCAAGCTGTACTGTGTACTCAGCGCAGTGTGTGCCATTGTGGTTATGGTAACGCTGTATGTTACCCATGGTGATTTTCTTTCGTACTTTTTATACCATGATACACTGGATGTCGGCATGGATTTTTTCCATAGCATTGAATATGTTCGTGGACGCCAGCCGTATGCGGTGTTTGACACACTGTATCCGCCCTTGGCAAATTTGTTCTTTTATGCCCTGTTTTTACTGGTGCCTGCTTCGGTATCTGATAACTGGACCTATGACTTTGAGGCGTCAGTTGCCATGCGCGGCACAGAAACTGATTTACGCACAACACAGTCGTGCTTTTTGCTATACGTCTTTTTTGTGGTGCTGGCGGTTCTTTTGCTGGCGGTTTTGCTCCGTGACGTGATGCAAAATGCCCAGTGGGCCAGGGCCAGTACGTTTTTTGCCTTGTTCAGCTTTGGTGTGCTTAATGCGGTAGACCGCGGCAATATTATTTTGCTGGCGGCGGGGCTTTCGCTTTTTTTCGTCATGTATCACCGTTCAAAGCGCGCATGGGTGCGGGAACTGGCATTGGTTGCACTGGCAGTAGCAGCCGGACTTAAAATTTATCCCGCATTCTTAGGTGTTATGCTTTTAAGAAACCGGGATTTCAAAGCAGCAATCCGCACGGTGTTTTATGGCATTGCAGCGTTGGTGCTCCCGGTGTTTGCCTTCCAGGAGGGCGTGTACGGCTTGCAGCTTTGGCTGAAGATTTTGTTCTCTTTTGGAAGTAAAAGTAAAACACCTTGGGCAGGCAATGGCATCAACAGCATGTTCGCACATGGGGCGCATCTGGTGGACCTGATTGCCGGAACCAGCAATGCAACGGTATCTTTTTTTGCAGCAGCCTTTGCTGTGGCGGCGGTACTGGTTGTGTGTGCTCTGCTCTGCCGCCAGGAATGGCAGGCGTTGCTGCTGATTACCGTGGCTATGATGTACCAAAGCCAGGGCAACTATATTTACTGCATGGCGCTGATTCCGCTGGCGTATTTTCTTGCACAGGAAAAGGTGATGACACGTCAAAATATATTGCCTTTTGCGGTTTTGATGGTATTTAATCTGCCGCTTCCAATCTTTGAAGAGCGTAACTCTTATATTCGCAACACCATTGTACAGTTGGCAATACTGACAGCTATCATCTGGGGCGTTGTACAGGCAGTAAATTGTGTGTTGGCAGCGCTGAAAACCAAAAAGCCTGAACAATCAAAACTAGATAAAAAAGCTGCACGCAGCACGCTGGTTACTTTCGGCGCTTCACTGGGGGCATTGGCAGTTTCCCTTGCCGTTTTCTATGGCGTGTGGGTGCTGTATAATGCGCCGTCTATTACCATGCAGCTGGGGGATGGCATTTATAACACAGAATATTATACTCCTGAAAACTCCAACAAAGAGCTGCCGTTTTACTGGTGCAAGAAAAGTGCGGAGATCAAACTGGTAAACCCGCAGCTGAATACGGAAAGGTACACCTTTACCTTTACAGTGGGGGATTATTTCTTTGATATTTCTGACCGCCCCAGCATTACCATTACCTTCGGTGACAGTAGCCAGACCTTTGTGGTCAGCCAGGAAAACATGAAAATCCGCTATACTGCGGATATTCCTTTTGGTGAAAGTACAATCGATATTAGCTACAGCGGCAAGCGGGTCGATGCCCCGCAGGATTCCAGAACTTTGTATTTTGTAATGGTTCAGCCGCAGCTTGAACGGATTAAATAAAAGGAGGACACCCCCAATGAAACAGCGTCTGGCCGATTATGTGGCCGATTTTCTTGCGGCGCACGGCGTTACGGATGTGTTCAGCGTGGTGGGCGGCGGCGCCATGCATCTGAATGATGCACTGGGCCACCACCCGGCGCTGCATGTTACCTATAACCATCACGAGCAGGCAAGCGCCATTGCGGCGGAAGCATACGCCCGCATTGATAACAAAATTGCTGCCCTGTGCGTTACCACCGGCCCCGGCGGCACCAACGCCCTGACCGGTGTGGTGGGCGGCTGGCTGGATTCTATCCCTATGTTTGTAATCTCCGGCCAGGTTCGGTACGATACCACGGCCCGCTATGCCGCGCAGTTTACCGATGGTCTGCCCCTGCGCGCGGTGGGCGATCAGGAATACGATATCACCAAATCTGTTGCCCCCATGACCAAATACGCCACCATGCTGGAAGACCCGAACCAGATCCGCTATGTGCTGGAAAAAGCCTGGCACCTGGCAACCACCGGCCGCCCCGGCCCGGTGTGGATCGATATCCCGGTCAACTATCAGGGCGGCTACATTGAAACCGACAGCCTGCCCGGCTATGACCCGGCGCAGGACGATGCCCGGCTGCCGCCCCCGGTGGACGATGCCACCGTGCAGATGGTGCTGGAAAAGATCCGCAACGCCAAGCGCCCGGTGTTTCACGCCGGATACGGCATCCGGCTTTCCGGCGGGTACGCAGCGTTCCGCGCCGTGGCGGAAAAGCTGAACATCCCCATTGTGACCTACTGGAACGCCGTGGACCTGATCGAGGACGAAAACCCGCTTTACTGCGGTCGTGCCGGCAATATGGGCGACCGCCCTGGCAACTGGGCCATCCAGAACGCAGATCTGATTCTGGCTGTGGGCACCCGCATTTCCATCCGCCAGGTGGGCTATAACTGGAAAACCTGGGCCCGCGCGGCGGAAGTCATCATGGTGGATATTGACCGCGCCGAGATGAAAAAGCACACCCTGCATGTGGAGCACCCCGTGTGGGCGGATGCCAAGGACTTTCTGCAAAAGCTGGATGCCGCCGCAGCGCCGCTGACCCCTGTCAGCCAGGCAGCGGACTGGCTGGCAACCTGCCAGCGATGGAAAAAAGATTACCCCGCCGTGCTGCCGCGCCAGTGGGAAGAAAACGGCACCACCGCCAATGTGTACGCCTTTGTGCGCTACCTCAGTTCCCGCCTGCCGGAAAACAGCCTGACCGCAGTTTCCAACGGCGCCTGCTGCGTGGTGGGCAATCAGGCGTATGTCATCCAAAAAGGCAGCCGCATGGCCAACAACAGCGCCATTGCCAGCATGGGTTACGGCCTGCCCGCCGCCATTGGCACTTGCATTGCAGGCGGCCGCCGTACCACCATCTGCCTGGAAGGCGATGGCTCTATCATGATGAACCTGCAGGAATTGCAGACCATCCTGACAAATAAGCTGCCGATCAAGATTTTCCTCATCAACAATAACGGCTACCACTCCATCCGCCTGACCCAGAACAACCTGTTCAAAGACCATTGCAAGATCGGCATTGGGCCGGAGAGCGGGGATCTGTCCTTCCCGGAGTTCCGCAAAATTGCCGAAGCGTTCGGCTACCCGTATTCCTGCGCACATTCCAACGCTGAGATGAAACAGGTGGTGGATGCCGCCCTTGCCGCAGAAGGCCCGACTTTCTGCGAGATCTTTACCGATACCCAGCAGGTCTGGGAGCCGAAGAGCGCCACCAAGCGCCTGCCGGACGGCACACTGGTTAGCCCGCCGCTTGAGGACCTGGCACCGTTCCTGCCGCGGGAAGAGCTGGAAAAGCAGATGTTTATCCCCCTGGTGCCGGAGCAGTGAATGATGATAGAACGTAACATTAAAACCGTAATCGTAACCGGCCCCACCGGGGCCGTGGGCACAGCATTGTGCAGCCGGCTGCTGCAGGCCGGGTGTACCGTGGTGGCGGTCTGCCGCCCCGGCAGCCCGCGGGCCGTAGCGCTGCCCAAGGATGCAAACCTGTATGTAGTTGCCTGCGATGCCGCCAACCTGGCGGATTTGCCGCAGTGCATGGCCGCAGCCGGGCTGCCCGTGCAGGCGGATGCCTTTTTCCACCTGGCGTGGGCGCACACCATTGGCGCGGGCCGCAATGATATGCCGGCTCAGATTGAGAATATCCGCTATACCATTGATGCCGTGCGCACCGCGGCGGCAATGGGCTGCCGTGTGTTTGTTGGTACCGGCAGCCAGGCAGAGTATGGCCGTGTGGACGGTGTTCTGCGGGCCGATACCCCCACAAATCCCGAAAACGGGTACGGCATGGCCAAGCTGTGTGCAGGCCAGATGAGCCGTACCGAGGCCGCCGCCCTGGGCATGGACCATGTGTGGGCGCGTATCCTTTCGGTTTACGGCCCGCATGACGGCCCCAACACGATGATCTCCGCCACCATCCAAAAACTGCTGGCCGGGCAGTGCCCGGACCTGACGGCAGGGGAGCAGAAGTGGGATTATCTTTACTCCGCCGATGCTGCGGATGCATTGTACCGCATGGCCTGCCATGGCCGCAGCAGTGCCGTGTACCCGGTGGGCAGCGGCACCGCCCGCCCCCTGCGGGAATATATTGAGACCCTGCGTGATGCCATCGACCTGGCCCTGCCGCTTGGCCTGGGCAAAATCCCTTACGGGCCGCAGCAGGTCATGTTTTTGCAGGCGGATATCACCCAGCTTGCGGCGGATACCGGCTTTGCGCCGCGCATCGCCTTTGCCGATGGCATCCGCGCCACCATTGCGTGGGCAAAAACGCAAAAGCAAACCAATTAAGCCAATAAGGAATAACCCCGTCCGTGCGGGCAGGACCCGCATGGACGAACAGGAGCCAGACAGTATTTATGCAGTTGACCTACCAAAAGTTAAAGCCGTTTGCCTTATCCTATCTCACCGCGCCGCTGGCGGTGTTTTTTGCGGGGTATCTCCGCGCGCCGTTTGCCGTTGCGGGCCTGGCCGTGCTGGCCTTTGCCTGGTGGTATGCCGCGTGCAAAACGCCGCAGGTTAAGCAAGTGGGGCAAGAAGAGCAGGGCATTACGCTTTCGGTGCCAAAGCTGGTGCTGCTGTTTGCCCTGATGCTGTTGTGGGGCTACCTGGGCGGTCAGACGGGCTTTTTTTACCAGAACTCGGACTGGGGTTACCGCAACGCCATTTACCGGGATCTGATCACAAACAGCTGGCCGGTGTATTACCCGCAAAAGGATACGGCGCTGGTGTATTATATCGGGCACTGGCTGGTCCCGGCGGCGCTGACCAAACCGGTATACGCCCTGTTTGGGCTGGATGCCGCCTGGATGTTCGCCCGTATGGCCCTTTGGGGGTGGACGGCGCTGGGCACCTATCTGGCGGCGCTGAATTTGTTGGTCTACCTGCGTGCCGATACCGGCAAAAAGCAGGGGATCGGCCTGCTGTTTTTGATTTTCTTCAGCGGTATGGATATTCTGGGCGCGCTGTACAGCAGCCGACTGCCGGACCTGCTGGCCTATGACGCTATGCACCTGGAATGGTGGACGAATGATTTCCAGTTCAGCTCCCTGACGACCTGCCTGTTCTGGGTGTTCAACCAGACAGTGGGGGCATGGCTGGCAACCGTCTGCTTTTTGCAGGAGAAAGACTGCCGCAACTACCTGCTGCTGGGCACGGCCTGCTTGATGTGCGGCCCCTTCCCATTTGTGGGGCTGGTTATTTTTATGGTGGTGCGCGGCATTGTTCTGCTGGCACAGCGTCAAAAAGGCGTGCTGCAATCGGCATTCTCCCCGGCCAATGTGCTGGTGCTGGTTGTGGTGCTCAGCATTACGGCCAGTTATTTTTTGGCCAATAACGCCTTTGGCTACAGCGTTCTGGGCGAAACTGTTGCCGGGAACCAGGCAGCGCAGCAGACTTTTGGCCAAAACGTTCTGACTAGCCTGCAAAAAGGCATGCTGGTATTTTACCTGCTGGATGCCGGCATCTATCTGCTGCTGCTCTGGCGGCAGAACCGCCGCAGCTGGCTGTTTTATACCTGCGCCGTGTCGCTCTTCATCATTCCGTTCTTTAAGGTGGGACAGGGGTGCGATTTCTGCATGCGGGTGTCCATCCCGGCTATCTTTATCCTGATGACCCTCTGTGCCCGGTACTTTATCGCCTTGGTGGGCACCAAATGGCGGGACGGTACGCATGCACAGCATGCCGTGACCATTCTGCTGGCGGCAACGCTGCTGATCGGTGCCTGCACCCCGGCCATGGAAATTTACCGCGGCATCTGCCACATTGCCAAAGAGGGGACTTTCTGCCTGGAAAACGAGGAGCCCTACACCCTGGCGGACCGCCCTGTAAGCCTGAACTTTGAAACGCAAAACTGCGAAAATAAATTGTTCTTTACCTATTTTGCAAAATAGTGTATAGTGATAAGGGTCTGCCCGGCTATTGCGGCAGTGGGCCAAAGACTAAACTTAAAGGAATGAAACCTGCATGAGCGAGAAGAAAAAAGTCATCTCTGTTATGATCCCTACCTATAACGAGGAGGAGAACGCCCGCCCCATCTATGAGGCGGTGCGGGATGAGATTCGGAAGGACTGCCCGGATTATGACTATGAGATCCTTTTTATTGATAATAAAAGCCAGGATCGTACCCGCCGGATCATTACGGACATCTGCGCGCAGGACCCCAAGGTCAAAGCCATTTTTAACAGCAAGAACTTTGGTCAGTTCAACAGCCCCTATTACGGTATGATCCATACCACAGGGGACTGCACCATTACCATCTGCGCGGACTTCCAGGACCCGGTGGAGATGATTCCAAAGTTTGTGGCTGAATGGGAAAAAGGCTACAAAATTGTAATCGGCAAAAAGACTACCAGCCAGGAAAACCCTGTCATGTACTTTTTGCGGGACTGTTACTACAAAACCATCAAAAAGATGAGCAATGTGGAAATGATCGAGCAGTTTACCGGGTTTGGCCTGTACGATAAAAGCTTTATCCAGACCCTGCGTGATTTGCACGACCCCACCCCGTTTTTGCGCGGGATTGTGGCGGAGCTTGGCCCCGAGCGCAAGGAGATTGAATACACCCAGCCCAAGCGCCGGGCAGGCAAGACCCACAACAACTGGTACAGCCTGTTTGATGCCGCCATGCTCAGCTTTACCAGCTACACCAAGATTGGGATGCGGATGGCGGAGTTCTTCGGCTTTTTCTGCGCCGCGGTCAGCTTTATCCTGGGGCTTGTGTTCCTGGTGGCAAAGCTGATCCACTGGAATACCTTTGCTGCGGGTTATGCCCCAATGATCATTGCCGTGTTCTTCGTGGGTGGTGTGCAGCTGACCTTTCTGGGATTTTTGGGCGAGTACATCATGGCAATGAACGCCCGTATTATGGACCGCCCCCTGGTGGTGGAAGAAAAGCGGCTGAATTTTGAACCCGAAACGCCGGAAAGTGATGTTGTCCGCGCCCAGTGATAACGGCCGGATGGTTATAATAGATTGCGAGTTGACAGTAAAACAATGATTCCTTTTAATATTCCCCCGCAGGTTGGTACAGAGCTGGACTATATGCGCCAGGCCATGGCCAACAATAAGATCTGCGGCGATGGCCCTTTTACCCGCCGTTGTGATGAATGGATGGAACAGCGGTTCCATGCGGGCAAGGTGCTGCTGACCACCAGCGGTACCACCGCGCTGGAAATGGCTGCCCTGCTGTGCGGCATCCAGCCCGGTGATGAGGTGATCCTGCCCAGCTACACATTTTCTTCCACGGCAACGGCCTTTGTTTTAGCTGGGGCCAAGCTGGTGTTTGTGGATATCCGCCCGGACACCATGAACATTGACGAAGCAAAAATTGAACCCGCCATTACCGAAAAAACCAAAGTCATCTGCGTGATGCACTATGCCGGTGTGGCCTGCGATATGGATACCATCATGCAGATTGCGCGCCGCCATAACCTGAAGGTGGTGGAAGATGCCGCCCAGGGAGTGATGGCCAGCTATAAGGGCAGGGCACTGGGCACCATCGGCGATTTTGGCTGCTACTCTTTCCATGAGACGAAGAACTTCTCAATGGGAGAGGGGGGCGCACTGGTCATCAATGACCCCGAAACCGTGACCAAGGCCGAAATCCTGCGGGAAAAGGGTACCAACCGCGCCAGTTTTCTGCGCGGCCAGGTAGATAAATATACCTGGGTTTCTTATGGCTCCAGCTACCTGCCCAGTGATCTGAATGCCGCTTACCTGTGGGCACAGCTGGAACAGGCCGATACCATCAATACAGACCGTACCCACAGCTGGGATTATTACGCACAGGAGCTGGCACCGCTGGCTGAAGCAGGCCTATTGGAGCTGCCCACCGTGCCGGAAGGCTGTGTGAATAACGGGCATTTGTTCTATGTCAAGCTGCGGGACCTGGAACAGCGCACCGCGTTCATTGATTATTTGAAAGCCCACGGTGTGGCATCGTCTTTCCATTATGTACCGCTGCACAGCGCCCCGGCGGGCATCCAATACGGCCGCTTTGCCGGTGTGGATGAATACACTACCAAGGAGAGCAACCGCCTGACCCGCCTGCCTCTGTACTATGGTCTGACCGAAGCCGACCGCGCAGCCGTGGTGCAGGTGGTCAAAGACTTTTTTGCACAGAAATAACATGCCCAGTGCATGAAATCAGCAATATAACAAAAATCCGTATCCCGAATGCCAAGCAGGGCAGGAGGATACGGATTTTTCTGTTTGTTCTTTTAAAATTAAGGCAACACCGCACAATTCCCGCCTTACGGCTTAAGCACCGCTTCGGCGGCTGCGG